>OGYT01000038.1_pt1 | contig 93221 bp, 75 predicted proteins | sample 1576631 | NCBI WGS metagenome assembly OGYT01 (sample SAMEA3541588, study PRJEB24748) | human gut metagenome | biome: human gut; feature: human-associated habitat; material: faeces | place: China | collected 2012
GTTTGGTTCGCAGTTCTGACAATAGGCGGCGCAAGCCCACGAACAAAGGATTTTCATTCAAATGCGCATCTGTCATGTACACCGGCGGCTTTCGGACCCTTCGGAAATCTTTCGGACCTTATTGAACTAAATCCCAATATTCTTTTATAAAATATGTACTCTCTACATCTATCTTCTAGTCATAAGCCAGTGATAATAACTGATCAGCCACTGATAATTATTATAATAAGAAATACATGCAATTACTGTCAATGCTGCAAGAATACCTGTTTTGGCAACCTTATTTTTTATCCGTCCCAGGATCCTGATCAGGATATAAAGATCCACACAGCCGATCAATACCAGCTGATACATAAAGGTCTTGAAACTGGAGCCAAACAATGTTGCTGAAAATCCCATCATAATACGTGACATGGCCCCGATAAATAATGTCCACAGGATACCGGCTGCTTCCCATTTATCATCAAATATATTCCAGACCGCAGCATATACTGTGTGACCATAAACAGCACCAGGATCACATCGGATAAGATCCAATTTTTCTTGTTTTCCTTTGTTTCCATTATCCATCCCCCTTTTTTCTGTTTCGCCGATAAATCTATAAAATGCCACTGACAAGTATACTATACCTATTTACAAGTTACAATCATTGATTTTCCTCCCCTTTTCAAGTAAAATCTACATAGTACATCGTTTCGTAAATGTAAAAACAGAACGCATACACTATTTCATCTCAGGAGGACTCGCCATGACAAACCCAAAGGCTACGCTCCATATGGCAAATGGAGCAGATATTGTAATAGAACTGCTGCCCCAGGCAGCGCCAAATACCGTAAACAGCTTTATCTATGCTGCTTCCCACGGATATTTAGACCATCACGCCATTGAACGCATTGTTCCGGGAAACTGGGTGGATGTAAGCTATACTGCATTTGGTCATAAAGAGCTTCAGTATCTTATCCCTAACGAATTTACATTACATCCTGATATTACACCTCTTGACTCCCATCCAGGCTGTGTCTGCATGGGCGGATACGGTGAAGCAGGGCTGGCAAGCTGCGAATTTTTCTTCCCCCTGCGTGACTGTCCAGACCACAAGGGAACCTATCCTGTGTTTGGGAAAGTCATTTCCGGCATGGATGAGATCCGCCGGATCGCAGCCCTTAAGACTGTTCCTGTGGATTTCCCGATCCCAGGCGTAGAAGTAAATAAACCTGTAGACCCACAGGTCATCGAAACCGTGGAATTAGAACTTTACGGTGAGACTTATCCCGAACCAGTCCGGGTGGAAAACCCAAAAATGCCTAAATGCTGGCCCAGGCTGTAACTATTTTACTGCAAACTGAAAAATCCCCAGACAATCCATTTCCAGATTTACCTGGGGATTTTCGTTATAGTTGAATTGTAACGCATTTTCTGCTTTTTATTTTATGCACTTGTATTTTCCTTTTTTTCAGCAGACACCACCGGCTCCCCAGGATACTCGATCACATAAAACTCATATCCATTGATCACCCTGGTAGTGCCATACACGTCTTTACGTTTAAAACCTTTCCCATAATTAGCATGCACATGGCCATGAAGAAAGTATTTTGGATGATATTTATCCATCAGTTTCAGAAAAGCCTTAAATCCCCGGTGTGGGAGATCTTCCATATCATTCAGCTTATAAGCCGGCGCATGGGTTACAAGTATATCAAATCCCTTATGCCACCACAATTTCCACCACAGTTTCCGGATACGTGCCCTCATTCTCCATTCTGTATACTGGTTTGATGCCCCTGGTATATATTCCATAGAACCTCCCAGCCCCAGAATACGCACACCCTTGTATACATAAATATTATCTTCAATACAGATACAGCCTTCCGGCGGTTTTTGCTCATATTTTCCATCATGATTGCCCTTTACATACAAAAGAGGGGCATGGCACAATGTAGCAAAAAATGTAAGATATTCCGGAGGCAGATCACCGCAGGAAATGATCAGATCAATATCCTTCATCCGTTCCGGATCATAATACTCATATAAAAGCTTTGATTCCTGATCTGCAAATATCATTATATTCATTTATCATTCTCCGTCTCTGCCTGTCCGGCCGTCTTGATTCCCTGAAGCTGCATCAGTTCCTGTGCACGCTCATTCATCTCTTCAATCTCTGGAATATAGCCAACCACATTCTGGGCAAGCCAGTTCATGGTAATGATCTCCTCAGCCTTTAAGCTTTTTCCCTGGGTGCATTTAGCACTTCCATCCTGTGCATAGATCAGGCCATCAAATGGATGGAAGCTTCCTGCTCGGATGGAGTTTTTCAAAAATTCGATCAGTCTTCTGGTGCCATTCGGGATATTTTCAGAACATATTACATCGATTACATCTGCTGACATTCCCCACCAATAGTTGACCGCCTTTTTCCCTTTCATGGACTCAATCTCTTCTGTGCTCTTAAAAGCGAGACGGATGATCTGTTCATAAAACTTTCCCCAGTGCCATACCGGCATAGCAAGGTTTTTAATAGTCCCGTCTTCTTTTTTCAGATAAAGACCATACTCTCTGGACGGGTGATCCGGATTGATCATGTCATGACCGGAAATATATCTGATCCCTTTATCATGCAAAATGTCCTCTGTATGCTTCTCTTTCTTTCTTCTGGCCCATTCCAGATGAACCTCTACATAAGGATTGACCATTCTGGCTCCCAATGCAAATGCATTGATATCCGCTAACATTCCATATGTAGGCTGTTCTGCTATATATCCCAGCTTGTCTTCTCTTGAAAGTGCAGCTGCAATAGCTCCCATAAGGAATTTTGCTTCATACATCCTTGCATAGTAATTGCACACAGAAGAATAGGACATATTAATAGAACAGTTATAAAATTTAATATCCGGATAAAAAGCCGCTGAACGTACACTCTGGTTCAGCATTCTGGATGTAATGGTAAAAATAATGGTGCAGCCTGCTTTTACTTCCTTTTCGATGGCCGCTGCCACATCGTCTTCTGTCTCCACATGATCCACTACCATAGTCGTCAGTTTTCCGGGAAATACCTGCTCCAGATACATTCTTCCAAGCTCATGTCCGTAGATCCAACGGGACGTTTCCGCTGTTCTTCCGTAAATAAAGCCTACTTTTAATCCACTGGGGATCTCTTCCTGAGGAAGGAACCATTTTAAAATAGCCGGTTTTTTATCTTCTTCTACTTCCTGAGGATCCTGGATCAGCTCAATCTTATTTCCCCTGTTAGCCAGCTGGATCTCTTCCCAGATGCGCATCAGCGCACGATACATCTCCCGTTCTGTCTGTCCCTTTACATTATCATATCCGTAAACTTCAATATATACTAAAAATGCATCTCCCTCTGTAAGCTTCAGCCTGTCTCCATGGGCCATCTGGAAAGCCTTTGCAAAACGGCCATAAGCAGAGCGGAAATATATCCGTTCTTCCTCCGTCCATATCTGATCCGGTTTCAATCCCATCAGCTTTAAAAGTTCGTTATATCTTCCTTCCTTGCTGAACCACACATCACAGTTGGATGAAACCTTATAAAAATCCAGAAATTCATAATACAGCCTGTTTTCCAGATCATCCGTACGTTTCGGGATCAGACGGATCACTGTTCCGGGAATGCTGTAGGCCCCCAGATATTTCATGACACTGACCCTTTTATTTCCCTCCTGGACATAAAAACGGTTCATAAACTCATATGCCACTATAGGATCATTGATGCCGTCTTCTACCTGGTAATTGTAGAGGTTCTGCCATTTAATAGCAAACTCAGAACGTTCTGAGAGAAGCGGCATAAAATTATTTGCAAAAGAAATAGACCGTTCCGCTGTCTTAGTTCCCACCAGCTTCGACAATGGTATATCCATCGTCCCCAATGACACCTGTGATACGATTTCCGTATAAGATAAGGCTTCATCTAACACCGGAAGATAAGGATATTCTCCTTTTGCCACTGAATCCTGGTACTGTTTTTTGCCCAGCTTTAGCGCTGCTCCATATTCTGTATCTGACATGTTTTATCCCTTTCCTTCCCTGCTCTGTTTTTATATCGTCTTTACCTGTTATTATCTGTTTTTCTTCTACGTTTATTATAAACATCTGCCATTCATCCTGCAAGATGAATCCTCTTTACAAAAATAAGTGGATTTTTATGCAATTTCTGCTAAAATGAGGTTATTAATAAGGTTATTGAAAAAATTATTCAAAATACAGGAGGAACCCACTATGGACGAAAATGTGAAAAAGAGAAATGAATGTCTGGCACAGACTGTGATCAAGGGTCTTCAGTCACGTAACATGTCCGGCTACTATGCCCCAAGCAAAGAAGCTGCCTTAAAACAGGCATTAGAGCTGATCCCACAGGGAAGCAGTATTGCCATGGGAGGCTGCATGAGTGCCCATGAGATCGGACTTATCAACGCCCTTGAAGCAGGAAATTACAATTATATCGACCGCTATAAAATGGAGCCCAGAGAAGGACTTATGGCTGCTTACAATGCAGATGTTTTTCTTTCCAGTGCAAATGCCCTTACAGATGACGGTATCTTAATAAATATTGATGGCAACTCCAACCGCGTTTCCTGTACTGCCCAGGGTCCTAAAAAAGTGATCTTCATTGTGGGAATAAACAAGATCTGCAGCGACCTTGACAGTGCCATGAAACGTGCCAGAAATATTGCTGCACCTGCCAATGCCCAGAGATTCGATATTCAAACCCCATGTAAAGCGACCGGAAAATGCTTTGACTGCAAATCCCCGGACACTATCTGCTGCCAGTTCCTTATTACAAGATACTCCAGACACAAAGACAGGATCCATGTGATACTGGTAAATGATACTCTTGGGTTCTAAGTCTGACCGTCACACAGCATAGTCCAAAAGACCCCCTTCAGAAAGGAACTATCATCCATGGAAGACCGTTTAGCTGTCATCAGCTGTATTATAAGTGACCCGGAATCTGTTTCCATTATGAACGAAAAGCTCCACCTGCGTGCCCACATGATCATCGCAAGACTGGGAGTTCCCTGCCGCGAATACGGCGTATCAGTAGTCAGTGTTGTACTTCATGGAACCCAGAATGAGATCAGCTCCTTTGCAGGAGATCTGGGAAAAGTTAAAGGTGTGAAGGTGAAATCCATCCAGGTGCCGGTAACTGATCCTCTGCCTGAAAATACAGACAGCCAATGACTAGTATAATTCACGATAATTACCGATCCCTTACACGCAGGATAAATTTTCATGTGCAAGGAAGCTGAATGAGGCGATGCCGGTAGCATCGTCGATTGAAGCTGACGCGGCAGATGGAAATTTAGGCAAGTGAAAGGGGCGGATAATTATTGTGGATTATACTAGAAGCTAAAAGCTGCGGACTCTTACATCCGCAGCTTTCTTAACCCCTTTAATATCTCCTCTGCTTTAAACAGCATATCTTCGATAGTTATGCCTTTTGGCTTTCTTTCCACATAATGGAACACCGGCACTTCTCCAGGTACCAGCTTTAAGGCACCACCGTAGGAATTTACCAGATTCGGTATATCTCCTACATTGATCTTCGCCTTCTGGTACATAGTCAGCTTCACTTCTTTTTCCTTCACCAGAACCTCTGTCACATAACACTTATGTGCCAGGGCACGCACTCTGGCAATGACCAGAAGATTTTCCACACTCTTTGGAATATCCCCAAAACGGTCCACCAGTTCATCCTGCATATCCATGTATTCATCTTCTGTCTCAATGGCAGAGATTCTCTTATAAATATCCAGTTTCTGATACTCATTTTTAATATATGTGACAGGAATATAGGCATCAATGTCACATTCCACGCTGGTAGCATAGGAATCTTCTTCCGTTTCCTCACCTTTTAATGCCAGAACCGCCTGGTTTAACATTTTGCAGTAAAGATCGTATCCCACTGCTTCCATGTGCCCATGCTGCTCTGCGCCAAGAACATTTCCCGCACCGCGGATCTCCAGATCACGCATGGCGATCTTAATACCGGAACCAAGCTCCGTAAACTCCCGAATTGCCTGAAGGCGTTTTTCCGCTTCTTCCTTTAAAAGCTTATCCCTCTTATACATTAAAAATGCATAGGAAGTGCGGTTGGATCGTCCTACGCGTCCACGGAGCTGATACAGCTGCGAAAGTCCCAAACGGTCTGCATCGTGGATGATCATGGTGTTGGCATTTGGAATATCAAGACCGGTCTCAATAATGGTAGTAGATACTAAAACATCGATCTCACCATTAATAAAGTCAGTCATGATCCGCTCTAACTGATGCTCATGCATCTGTCCATGGGCAAAAGTAACTACTGCATCCGGCACCAGCTTCTGGATCCTTGCCGCTACCTCATCAATATCTGTTACCCGGTTATATACATAATACACCTGGCCTTTTCGTGCCAGCTCCCTGTTAATGGCTTCCCGGACCATTTCCTCATTATATTCCATTACATAAGTCTGGATAGGCGTACGGTCTACAGGCGGCTCCTCAAGTACGCTCATATCCCGGATCCCCGCAAGGCTCATGTGCAATGTTCTTGGAATAGGAGTTGCGGTCAGAGTCATAACATCTACATTTTCCTTTAACTGCTTGATTTTTTCTTTATGGGCCACACCAAAACGCTGTTCCTCATCAATGATCAGAAGCCCCAGGTTTTTAAACTTTAAGTCTTTGGAAAGCACTCTGTGAGTGCCGATCACAATGTCTACCATGCCTTTTCGCAGGTCTTCCAATGTCTTTTTCTGCTGGGATGGGGTGCAGAAACGGCTTAACATATCAATCCGCACCGGAAAATCCTTCATTCTCTGGACAAAGGTATTGTAATGCTGCTGTGCCAGAATAGTAGTAGGCACCAGATACACTACCTGCCTGCTGTCTTGGACTGCCTTAAAAGCAGCCCGAAGAGCGATCTCTGTCTTGCCATAGCCAACATCACCACAGATCAGCCGATCCATGATCTTGCGGCTTTCCATATCCTTCTTCACTGCTTCAATAGCATCTAACTGGTCATCCGTCTCCTCATAGGGGAACAGTTCCTCAAATTCCTTCTGCCATACCGTATCTTCCCCGTACTGATAACCATTTTGCGCCTGACGGGCTGCATAAAGCTTTACAAGATCCCTGGCGATTTCCTGAACAGCCCCCTTTACACGGGTCTTTGTCTTATTCCACTCAGTTCCGCCTAACTTATTCAGTTTCGGCTTTTTGGCATCTGCACCGGCGTATTTCTGGATACTTTCCAGTCTGGTGGCCGGAAGATACAGATTTCCCCCGTCTCCATACTCGATCTTAATATAGTCCTTAATGACCTTGTCCCGCTCTACCTTTTCAATTCCCTTATAGATACCAAGACCATGTTCCTCATGGACTACATAATCTCCTACTGCCAGTTCCGAAAAGCTCTGAATGGCTTTTCCCTGGTAATTGCTCTTTTTCCGTCGTTTTTTCTTCTTTTCTGTGCCAAACATGTCACCTTCTGTAATGATGACATATTTGATCAGGGGATACTCAAAACCCCGGTGGATATTTCCATAGGTAACTAAGATCTCACCTGGAGCCGCCTTATGTTCTTCCCCTGTTCCATCCGGACAATAAGCCCGCAGATCATATTCCCGCAGGTCACTGGCCAGCCGGCTGGCTCTTGTCCTGGACGCAGACAGTAAAACCACCCTGTAGCCTTCTTTTTTCCATCGGGTCAGATCGCTTATGAGCATGTCAAAACTGTTCTGATAGGAGTTTACGTTGCGTACATCAAAGCTGAACTTTTCCTTTACCTTCATGCCTGGAAGCTTCTGGTCAAGACCGGTAAGCATCACTGTATAAGGGCTTTGAAGCTTTGCAAGAACCTGTGCCCCTGCATAGAGAAGCTCTGTCTGGCCAGGAAGAAGATATCCCTTTTCCAGGCGGTGGATCATGCTTTCACGAAATTCCTTCTCTACAGTCTCGCCCTTATCCTTTAATCTCGCCGGTTCATCCAGGCAGATCAGCGTATCTCCCGATGGGAAATAGTCCAGAAATGACACTGTTTCCGGGCAGAAATACCGGATATAGGCATCAAGTCCATCCCGTTTCCAGCCTTGCGTGATTCCTTCTGTCAGTTCTTTGATGATCCCCCTGATGCGGGATGCTTCCTCGATCTGATGTTTGGCCCTTAAGGCTGCTTCATATTCTTTTTCTTCCTTTTCCAGCCTCTCTATCCCGGCTTCCAACTGTTTTTTCGTTAAAATGCTTTCCGCTGCCGGATAAATGGTGATCTTTTCCAGCTGTTCCACAGACCGCTGGCTTTCCGGATCAAAGCTGCGGATAGAGTCTACCTCATCATCCCACAGTTCAATACGCACCGGCACTTCTTCTGTCAGCGGGAAAATGTCCACAATGCCGCCGCGGATTGAAAACTGGCCCATTCCGTCTACCTGGGCCGTACGCTCATAGCCCAGTGCTGTCAGCCGCTCCTTCCACTCATCCAGATCCATGACCTGACCATTTTCCACAGTCACTGCCTGCTGCTTTAAAAATACTAAAGGCAGCAGATGATCCATAAGACCGTCCAGCGTAGTGACGACCACGCCTTCTTCCTCTTCCATCAGGTGCCGCCATACGGCAATACGCTGGCGGGTCATCAGGTTTCCATGGATATCCGCACTGTAAAACAGCAGATCCTTTGCAGGATAAAGCCATACGTCTTCCGTAAAACTGCGAAAATCATCATAGATCTCCCTAGCTCTCTGGTCATCATAAGTCACCACCAGTTTCCAGGAAAAACCCCCGTCTTTTCCCAGCCAGTGCATCAGGTGTACCTTCTGGGAATCAAGGGTTCCCGTTGCCTGGACCGGTCCTTTTGCCTTTTTTAACGCTTCCTGTAGATTTTCATATTCCTGTAATTCCAATAACGGATTTTCCATATTTTCCCCTTATATCCTGTATCTGATGACCAACCCTTTTGCTTCTATATTCTCCCGGAATCTTTTTCTACTTGATTTTGCGAGAAGATTTTTTATTTATGGCCATTAAACCGGTTCATAGCCGCATCTGCCCCTTCTGTGATCATAACCTCTACCGCATCTGCCGCATCTTTAAATGCCTGTTCCATTTTCTCACGGTCTTCCTTAGAAAAACGGCTGAGTACATAATCTGCCAGATCCATTCTGGGGGGCTTGTCACCTACGCCCACCTTGATTCTTGGAAACTCCTGGGTTCCCAGATGGGCAATGATATTTTTAATACCATTATGGCCGCCTGCACTGCCTTTCTTACGGATGCGCAGCTGACCTACATCCAGACTGATATCATCATATATAACAATAATATGCTCCGGATCCACTTTATAGAAATCTGCCGCTTCTCTTACGCTCTCACCGCTTAAATTCATAAAAGTCTGGGGTTTTAAAAGGATCACCTTTTCCCCTGCGATGATCCCCCTTCCATAAAGTCCCTTAAACTTCTTCTCATCCACAGATGTGTTTAACCTGTCCGCCAACACATCAATGGTATCAAATCCCACATTATGTCTTGTCTTCTCATATTCCCTTGTAGGGTTTCCCAGTCCTGCTATGATATACATAAAATATTTTCCTTTCCAAAACACGCCTGAAAGCGCTAGATTCCGCCATATAGGGGTATCTAACGCTAATTTTACCAATACATTGTTTATGAAACGATGTACTAACCGTTCACTTATTCTAGCAGATATGGCCTTCTTTTACAAGCCGTGATTCTTTTTACCAGGGATTTCGCTTTTAGCACTGTATATTTATAAATAGCTCCCCTCCCACACTTATTTTCTTTTGTCCGATAACCCCTTTATTTTCTCCGGGATTTTATATACACTTTTCATATATGAGAATTCCCCGTTCTGCCAGATGGATCCCTGGCAAAACGGGGAACTTTTTATCCCTTTTTATCACTTCCCGCCAATGTCTCCAGCGCCCGCTCTTTTGTAAACAGACCGCAGGCTACCAGCCGTTCCACCACCTGCTCCTGGCGTTTTTCGGCCAGCTCCAGGTTTACAGTGGGGGCATATTTAGATGGTGCATTAGGAACGCCTGCAAGGAGTGTGCTTTCATAATCAGTCAGGTCTTCTGGTTCTTTTCCGAAATAACCTTCGCTGGCATCTTTAATACAGTAATATCCGTTTCCAAAATAAATGGTATTTACATAAAGCTCTAAGATCTCATTTTTAGTGTAAGCCCGTTCCAGTGCAAAGGCCATAAATACCTCTGCCGCCTTCCGTTCCATCTTCTTTTCCTGGGTGAAGTACAGATTTTTTGCCAACTGCTGTGTGATCGTGCTGCCGCCTTCTACGAAACATCCTGCTTTCACATCATTGACCATGGCTCTTGTAATAGCAATGGGATCAATACCAATATGTCCATAAAATCGGTGGTCTTCCACAGAGAGGACTGCATCCGTGTAAGTCTCCGGAAGGTCAGAAAACAAGGTGTAGCTTTTCTTGGAACGGATCTCATTTATTTTATCTTCCAGGCTGACCTGGGCAATGGCATCCTTATACATATCATAACCACGGATACCGATAGTCACTGCAAAATACATAACTACCGCACAGAGCACAGCTGTCACTCCTTTAAGCCAGTTAAACGCTGCACGCTTCTTTTTCCCGGTGCTTCCTGCTGTATTGTATTTTCCATTGTCTTTCGTCCTCATCTGCTCACCTTCTCTCCTGTGCTATATAACTCAGGCTCAAGCACCTATGCTCTCTCCCGCCCGCGGCAGCGGTCGGGGCCTTCCCTTAATTACAGTATAACACACCAGAACAGGCAAGTCTTTGAGGCTCCCTTAAAGAACTCTGACTAAAATCTGACTGTTTCTTAAAGTTTTTCTAAAGGAGTTTTGAAATAATTTGAAAACTGCATCTGGGCATCGGAAAGAGCCTCTTTTGGTGTCACAATACCAGTGTAGGCATTCTTAACCGCCAGTCCCAGGATGCTTAAAAATTTACGCTCATCAAAAGGCACAGAAAGCTCTGCCGGAAGCCGGTTTCCCTTTGAAATAGGAAAGCAATGTCTGGAAAGCTTCAGCCACGGATAGTTATGTAAAACCTCATAATTGTCATAGGTTCTGCGGCATGGCGATGTACTTCCCAGTAATGCTGATGCCGAACACAGGGGCTCACTGCACATCCATTTAATAAAGGAAAGTGCATCTTTGGGCCGCTTACAATACTTAGAAACACCTAAACTACCGCCGCCAAGCACGGGATTATTTCCCGGCATCATGGAATAGCCTACATTTCCTACTACATGAGAGCTGTGGGATGACAGATCGCTGGCATAGTTGCTGTATAAAATGGACATGGCAAAATTTCCTTCTGCAAAGCGTTTTGCAGTCTGGGTCCACCAGCCGCAGTATTCCGGCGATGTACACTGCCGCAGCTCTACCAGTTCCGTAAGGGCCTGTTGGCACGCAGGAGAATCCAGATGGATCTGTCCGTCTGCACCATACAGGTTTTCCTGAATAGCAAATAATCTTGCTAAAAATTCAGAACCTGCCACACCGGTAGACCCAAGTGTAATGGTAGATCCATAAGGAACCGGTGATGACGGTGTCAGATCTCTGGTGAAAAACGCAGCAATCCTGTTATATTCCTCAAAAGTTTTCGGCGGCTGCAATTCCTCATGAAACTGTTCAAAATAAGTCCGCTTGCAGATAGGACTTTCAAACAGGTCTTTCCTATAATAAAGGATCTGTACGCTGGGCGTAACCGGCAGTGCATAGATTTGGTCATTGACCCGGCAGTAATGCTCCGGAACTCCTTCCACATACTGTCCCAGACTGTTTTCAATATCCTCATCGATTTCTGACAGCGGCCGCAATAACTTCTGGGCAAACCAGGACAGCCAGGTCATATCCAGACGCAGGATATCAAAACGTGAGGTTTCATCTAAGGAATTAAATGCCTCATAGATCTCATCATATGAAAGGATACACACATTTACATCAACTCCCGTTTTCTGGGTAAATAACCGCGAAAATGTTTTCATAATGTAAGCTTCCGGGCTGTCCAGCGTTACAATGTTTAAAGGCTGGGAGCTTTCCGGTTTCCGGATGTTCACAAACCAGTTCTGGAATCCATCCCCCACCATCATCCGGTTCACATGGTTCTCTGTTACGCTGCTTTCTGGCATTTTTCCCCACAGTCCTTTTTCTTCTGCAGCGCTTTCTTCCGCTGTATGCTCTTCTGCTATCTTTTCTTCCCCTCCGGTCTCTTCTGCCTTTTGGATCAGCATTTTCGCCGCCCTTTTTCCCAGCTGACGGTAATTCATTTCATATTTAATAAAGTCATTTTCCGGAATGGTAAATAATGGTGAGACCGTATAAATATCTGGCGAGCCTTCTTCTTTTCCATAAAAGGTGGTACACATATCCTTAGCGCTTTCCGCAAATCCATAATTGGATATAAAAAACGCCTGTGGCAGCGTCCCGTTAAATATCTGCATGATATTCTGGTATTTTCGAAATGAGTCCGTCCAGATCTGGATCACCTGGCAGGCAGAGCCTTCCATTCTGGTCAGGAAGCCCCGGCAGAAATCTTTTTCACTGGAATAATCCGGATTTCCTGTAAGCAGACAGATGCTTCGATATCCCGCCTGCAGTGCCTTCTCTGCCATGGCCTGTCCCGCTTTTTCATAATCAAACCCAATAAAATCAGAAGGAAAACCTGTTTTCCGGTCCACAAAAAGTACCGGAATATCAGTCCCATTATTTGAATCCGGTTCCATTTCCCCAAAAATCCCACTGTTTTTATAAATAACCGTTTCGCTGGCAGTACCCGCTACAGCGGAAATGCAGGCAATTCCCTTTACCTGCCTCACTTTTGCCTCTGAAAATGCAGCCACTTCGCTTTCCGGTGAATTTTCATTGGTCAGGTGACGTGATACCAGATAACCATGTTCCTGGGCATAATCTTTAAAGCTGAAATAAAAATCCTCATACTGCCTGGCCCGTGAATCAGGCATGACCAGGGCCAGACAGTCATTGGTTCCTTTACGCAGCAAAGCCGCTCTCTCATTTGGAACATATCCCAGCTGTCTTGCAGCTTCCAGTACACGGCGTATTTTGTCACTGCTTACATTTCCCTTACCATTTAATACATTGGAAACCGTTCCCTGAGCCACACCGGCTTTCTTCGCAATATCTTTAATGGTTGCCATATATGCTCCTCCTGATATCTTGATGCTTCTGAGTATACCATATCTATGTGAAAACCACAATTACACCTCTGTAAATTGAACATCATTCAACCACATTATTTGTAAATGAATTGTAAAAAATGTATAACATAGGTAAATTTGTTAAAGTATCAAGTAAATACAAAATAAATATTGTGCAAAAAATCAAAATAGTATTTGACACGTTTCAATAATAATGCTATAGTGAACTTAAGAGCAAATCACGGACCTTAAAAAGGCCTATCAATGTAAACAAAAAAGGAGGAGTATCATGAAAAAGAAACTCGTACTTGCATCATCTGCCTGTTTAGTAGCATCTGCTATGGCATTAAGCGGCTGCTCCGGCAGTTCCAAGCCAGCTGAAACCAGTGCAGCAGCTGAAAAATCCGAAGCAGCAGCCGATACAACCACTGCAGCAGCTGAAAGCGGTTCATCTGACACCATGCACCTGTCATTCTACTACCCGGTAAACGTAGGCGGCGATGCTGCAAAGCTGATCGAGAAGATCTGCGCAGACTTTAACGCTGAGAACCCTGATATTGTTGTAGATCCTGTTTATACCGGAAACTACGATGATACTGTTACAAAGATCCAGACTGCTATCCAGGGAGGCACACCTCCAGATGTATTTGTAAGCCTTGCTACCCAGCGTTTCACCATGGCTTCCACAGGTATGGCAATGCCTTTAGATGACCTGATCGCAGCAGATGGTGATGAAGGAAAAGCTTACATTGATGATTTCTTAAGTGGATTTATGGAGGACTCCTACGTAGACGGCAAGATCTACTCCATCCCATTCCAGAGAAGTACAGAGATCCTTTTCTATAATAAGGATGCATTCAAGGAAGTTGGCCTTGATCCAGAAAAAGCACCTGCAACCTGGGATGAACTGGTTGAGGATGCACAAAAGCTGACCAATGAAAACCGTTACGGTGTTGGTATTGCATTAAACTCCGGTTCCGCACAGTGGACCTTTACAGGCTTCTGCTTACAGAACAGCAAAAACGGTGAAAACCTGATGGCTGAAGACGGAAAATCCGTTATGTTCGATACCCCGGAAAATGTAGAAGCACTTCAGTTCTGGCTTGACCTTCAGAACAAATATAAAGTAATGGCTCCTGGCATCGTTCAGTGGACCGATCTTCCTACCCAGTTCTTAGCAGGCGAAGTAGCTATGATCTACCACACCACAGGAAACCTGGCAAACATCAGCAAGAACGCTACCTTTGAATTCGGTACTGCATTCCTTCCTGGAAACGCACGCCAGGCAGCTCCTACCGGCGGCGGAAACTTCTACATCTCCGAAGGTATTCCGGAAGACCACGTACAGGCAGCATGGAAGTTCATCAAGTTCGCTACTGAGCCAGAACGTGCAGCACAGTGGGCACTGGATACCGGTTATGTAGCAACCAGACAGTCCTGCTTCGATCTGGATATCATGAAAGAATACTACGACAAGCTGCCTCAGGCTAAGATCGCTTACGAACAGATCCCGATCTCCAAGCCAGAGCTTACTACTTACAATGCAGCAGAAATCTGGAGAGTCTTAAACGACAATATCCAGTCTGCAGTAACTGGTGACGCAACTGCTGAAGAAGCATTAAGCGCAGCTCAGGAACAGGCAACAGAAGTTCTGTCTGAGTATCAGTAGAATTAAACAGATACTTTCTGAAATGAGGTTGGTGCTGCCGTGCTTTACGGCAGCGCCAATTTATTTCATATTTTCTACTGTTCTCTCAAAATCTGATAATTGGAAAATCTGATAAATGGAGAAGCAATGATGAAAACACATACAAAAAAGCAGCGTGAACTGCGAAACACTCTCATAGGATGGTTATTGGTAATGCCTTCCCTGATCTTTATGGCAGCCTTTACTGTATGGCCGGTCTTTCGGAGCATCTGGCTCAGTCTTACAAAATATAAGCTTGGTATGAGCGCACCGGAATTTATCGGTCTGAAAAACTATATCAATCTGGCCGGATCTTCTCTTTTCTGGAAAGTAATGGGAAATACGCTGTTTTTTGCGTTGATCACCATTGTTCCCAGTATGGTAGTCGGTCTGTTTTTAGCAACCTTAGTCAACCGTAAAAGCCGTCTCATCGGTTTTGTCCGTACTTCCTATTTCTATCCGGTGGTTATGCCCATGATCGCTATTGCCAGTATCTGGATGTTCATTTACATGGCAAAAAACGGCTTACTTGACCAGATGCTTATCAGCATGGGATTTCAGCCTATGAATATCTTATCCAGTAAAAAGACTGTTCTTCCAGCTATGGCCTTTATGTACGTATGGAAAGAAGCCGGATATCTGATGGTATTCTTCCTTTCCGGTATCCAGAGTATTTCTACCGATGTAAATGAGGCAGCACGCATTGACGGTGCTAACTCCTGGACTATTTTCCGCAAGATCACCTTACCGCTTCTTGCACCGACCTTCCTGTTTGTATCCACCATTGCGCTGACTAACAGCTTTAAGCTGGTGGATCATGTAGTCATTATGACAGAGGGAGCTCCAAACAACGCTTCCACACTGCTTCTGTACTACATTTACCAGCAGGGATTTACAAACTTCAACTACGGCGTATCTTCTGCACTGACAACGGTTATGCTGCTTCTGCTTATGGTAGTAGCACTTCCTCGTTTCTTAAGCCAGGACAAGAAGATCCAATACAACTAAAGGAGGCCTTACACCATGCAGAAAAAACATTTGATCGGTGCCGGGATCACCGCATTTTCCGTTATTTTAGGCCTGCTTTGGCTAATCCCACTTATCTGGCTGATCGGAACCGCATTTTCTGTTCCATCTTTCCATATGACACTGTTCCCAACAACAGCGTTTACACTGGACAATATTAAATATGTATGGAATGCTATTCCATTTGGCACCTATTACATCAACACCCTGACACTGGTAGTATGCACCTTTGCCGTACAGTTCTTTACTTCCACTCTGGCTGCCTATGCGCTGGCCGTTCTGGATTTCAAGGGACAGGCACTGGTATTTGCTGTGATCTTTATGCAGATCATTATCCCAAATGACGTTCTGATCACACCAAACTTCATGACTCTGTCTGACTTAAAGCTGATCGATAGCAAGATCGGTATGATGCTTCCATTCTACGGCAGTGCCATGGCTATCTTCTTGCTCCGCCAGCACTTTAAATCTATTCCAAAGGCACTGGCTGAAGCCGCAAAGATCGACGGTGCCAACACATGGCAGACCATCTGGGGTGTATACATGCCCTGTGCAAAACCGGCATATCTTTCTTTTGCCGTTATCTCTGTCAGCTACCACTGGAACAACTATCTGTGGCCTTTGATCGTAACTAATTCTCCTACTAACCGTACACTGACTGTAGGACTTGCTATTTTTGCAAAATCAAAGGAGGCTAACATGCAGTGGGCCAATGTGTGTGCTGCAGCCTTTATCATCATTGTTCCTCTGCTCTTAGCCTTCTTAGTTGCCCAGAAACAGTTTATGAGCAGCTTTGTAAGTGCCGGCATCAAGGAATGATCGCTGAAAATACCCATTAAGGAGGAAAGGCATGGAATTAAATTTTACCGGAAAAGGCAGCGCTTTTTATCCTCCCTTCAAGAATACGGGAGCATACATGCTTTCCGGAAAAGCGCTTTATCTTATTGACTGCGGAGAGACCATGTTTGATGTGCTTTATCACAAACTGGACCTGGCTTCCATTGAAGATGTTTATGTTATCCTGACCCATATGCATGCCGATCACGTAGGAAGCCTTGGAACCCTGATCTCCTATTTTTACTGTCTCTTCAACAAAGCTATTCATGTGGTTTATCCACAGGAGACCATTAAACAGCTTCTTACATTAGAAGGGATAACACCTTTAGGCTACCATTACCATGAAACACTTCCTGAAAATCCGGCCGGACTGACTGCAGTTCCCGTGGAGGTGAAACATGCCCTGGATATGAAATGCTATGGCTATGTTTTAAGCAATGGTACAGAGTCTATCTACTACAGCGGTGACTCTTCTGAACTGCCTGAAGACATCAGAAACCGCTTCCTGGCAGGAGAAATAAACCGTATCTACCACGATACCAGTACCCACGATTCACCGAATCCATCCCACTGCTACTACGGCAAGATGGAGAAATGGATTCCCCGTGAAGAACGCCACAGAGTCTACTGTATGCACCTTGACAGTCCCTGTGAGGATATGTTGAAAGAAAAGGGCTTTAGTATTGTGGAGGTTGTGGAAGAATAAATACGCAAAAATAGAAATCTTAAAAAGGCGGTCTGGTTTAGATTAACCGGATCGCCTTTTCATATTTTCCTCGAAATCTGAAAACTATTATATTTACTGTATTCTAGCCAAAAAATCCTCTTCTGAACCAGCTCTGGCCGCTGCCTTAAGCCATACACTCAGACGTTCCATATCTGTTTCAGACAAGATTTTCCAATCCAATCTGTTCCCCACGTTCCAATCCTATTGACAAGATGCTCATTCTTACAGCCTCCCATTCTTCTGTTTGCTTTACTTCTGTCACAATGTCATCTAACTGCGTTAAGCGTTCATCTTTTACCAGGATCTCAGGATTTTCTAAAGTTGTATGTTTCATGTACTGCAGCAGACTGACCAGTACCGGTTCACCATTTTTACTGGACATGTTTAGAAATATCTTTGTTGTTCCATCTTCCAGATGCAGATCTTTTACTTCCTTTAATTCCAGATCCTTTTCACCTATTATGATACTTAAAATATTCCTGTGGGCTGTTTCATTTTTCATAACAGACAAAAACAAGGCAAAATCACAGAGGTTAGACTCTCTGTCTTCTAACTGCATCAATTCTTTTTCTGCTTACATCCAGAATAGCAGTTTTACAAAGAAATGCCCAGAGTTTAGACGCATAAAATCCCCCTGGTGTATTAAAAACACCAGAGGAATTTTCAACCTCTATAAATTCCGCATCTTTTCCACCCAGATCCCCGTTTGATCCAGTACAATGTCTCGGGACGGAAGATTCAGGCATTCAAAAGAACAATATTCTTTAAACCCAGCCATTTTCACTTCCTTTAAAATAGCTGCAAAATCTGTATGTCCATACTCTGGGAACATTCGGTTAGAATCTGCGAGATGAATATGTTTTAATTTTTCTCCCATGATCACTATGCTCTTCTTATAATCAGCATCTTCTATGTTTGCATGGAACAGATCCCACAGTACACCTACACAATCTGGATCTCCCAGATCATTTACAATAAAATCCATATCAGCTTCTGCAGAATTTAAAAGAGCGGTTTCATACCGGTTGATCGCCTCCAGCAGCAGGATCACACCCTTTTTATCTGCATATTCGATCAGCGGTTTCAACGCCTCTGACAGATTGTACAGATCCTGTTTTTTTGTTGCTTCTGTTCCCAAACCTCTCATTAATCCAATAGTAACTTTGCTTCCCAATATAGCCGCTGTATCAATATGCTGCAAAAAGCGCTGTTGCGTTTCCTGTACTTTGTCTGAAGAAACACCGATCAGAGAAAGTCCTTCCAGGCCTCTTGCCTGTCCAGTAGAAAGAGTAGAACAGCCCAGTCCGCGCATATCCAGTTCTTCCTTTATCTTATACGGATCTATGTCTTTATAATTACTGATACATAATTCCGCGCCATCCAGGTTGCTTTTTTTCATCCAGTCTAATCCATCCTGCCATTGTTCATGGGAAAAAGGAGAAAACGGAGTATCATACTGCAAGGTTACTGTAGCACTAAATTTCATAATAGTTTTCCGGCCTTTCTATCATCAAAATCCATGTGAACGCGCACCGCCATCTACAGAAAAATCATGGCCTGTAATATAATTAGATGCCTGTGAGAGAAGGAACAATATCATGTAACCAATCTCAATTGGCTCTGCAAATCGCGAAAGCATCATTTTATTAGCTGCCGCTTCTTTTCTGTCTGGATTTTTAGCAAACATTTCCTCATTCATCTTTGTCAAAACCCAGCCAGGAGATACACTGTTTACAAGAATGTTGTCATTCTTCCACTCTTCTGCCAGTCCGCGGGTAAGTCCCATAACACCGGATTTTGTCATGTCATAAGGCAGTACCCCATTAAATCCCATATAAGATGCCATAGATGAAATAGTAATAATCCTTCCAATAAAAGGTGATTTTTTCAAATATGGATAGCATAATCTGGAGATCATAAATGGTGTTTTTAAATTAATATTGATGATCGAATCAAGCCGCTCCTCAGGAAAATCCTCCGCACGGCTTTTAAAAGTAATACCTGCGTTATTGATCAAAAAATCAATATGCCCATGCTTTTCTGCTATTTCCCTGATCCGTTTTTCCAGTTCATCATACTCTGTAACACTGCATATGATCGTATGAAAACGTTCCATACCAGAAAAACTTTCCTTTTTATCCTCTTCTCTTACATCATTCAGATCGAAATTATAAATTTCTGCGCCTGCATTACATAAAGCTTCTACTTCACCAAGTCCAATTCCCCGGCTTGCCCCGGTAATGATCCCTACATGTCCTGTCAGGTCAAAAAGTCCATTTACATATTCCTGTGCTGTCATAATAATAGCCTCCTATCCGGTAACAGATCCACTTAATCTACTTTTTCCAAAAATTCTTCTTTAAATGTGAATCCCCAGCCTGAAGTCTCTCTTGGATATGCATATCCATTTTCAATTCTCATGGTATTGTCAATAATTCCATCAATCCAGTCAAAAGACTCTGCACCATAAGGATGGCGGATCGTACATAACAGCGGAACATCGTAATCTTTATAATAATGAGGTAATACCGGAAGTTTATAACTCTCTGCAAGTTTAGCAGAATTAAGCCATTCCTCTACACCACCTAAACGCACAATATCCGGCTGCCACAGATCTAACGCGTTTCTTTCGATCAGGTGTTTCAGCGCTTCACAATCGTACTCTCTTTCACCCATTGCAAGCGCAATACCACATTTATTACGCAACAGTTCATAACCTGCAAAATCAGTATGAGTTACAGGTTCTTCAAACCAATGAATACCTATCTTCTTTGCCTGCTCAGCTAATTTTAATGCAGATGGAACATCCATACCCTGGTTTGCATCCATCATGATCTTTACGCTATCTCCCAGTTTCTCCCTACAGATGGAAAGGCGATGCAGATCCCTTTCAATTCCATCAGGATGACCTACCTTGATCTTTACAGCAGTAAATCCTCTTCCCTTATAATCCAGAACTTCTTCTAATAATTCTTCATCAGAATAGCTGATCCAACCGCCGCTTCCGTATACAGGGATCTTTTTCGCGTTAGAACCTAAAAGTTTCCACACAGGCATATCCAGTGCATGTCCCCATGCATCCCACATAGCAATATCAGCAGCAGCAACTGCACAGTTATTCAATCCTGTATTTCCAAAATATTCTGCTTCCTTATCCCAGTCCTGTCTCATACGTACAGTTTCATAAGTTTCATATTCATTCGCCTGAAGGAAATTACATATATCCTTTAATGCGCCTTCAATCGCATTAGGGGAGTAATGGAAACTTAAAAGATAACCCTGTCCTTTTATTCCATTTTTCAATGTGATCTCCATTACATAAAAGGCAATTTTGCTGATCGTATGTGTTGAATCAGCAATCGGTTTACTGATTTTAGACACGGCTCTATAAAATTCTGCTTTTACAATTCCCAGTTCTGCCATGATCTTGTTCTCCTTAAATATTTTCCATTTCTTCCAGTTCTAATTCCGCGCTTGCAGGAAAATACCTGTCAACATTTGCTCTATTAACAATAATGGATGTTAAACGCTGCCTCTGGTTTACAGGCCGGTTTCCCCAAAGCAAATAATCCATTAATAGATGAATGCCTACCCTCGCCTGTTTTTGCGGATTTTTATAAATAATAGACTGGATCTGTCCATTACGAAGATAATCTGCTGTTTCCTGATACAGATCGCTTCCAATTATTTTTATGTTTTCTTTTATACCACTTCTTTTTAGTCCATCTACTACATGCATGGTACCACGGGCACTGACAGAATACATTCCCCGTATTTCCGTTTTTTCCTGTAAAAGTGCCGCTACACGATCCGGAATGCTGTGATCTGCAGAATCACCAAAAACTTTATAAATCTTGTGCTCTGGATAATATGTATTTACATACTGTTCAAACGCTGTTGCGTTTTCGCGGTTGCTGTGCATGGTGATGTCTCCTCCAAACAGAAGAATATCTCCACCATCATGCATATATGTACATAAAAGTTCTGCAGCCATACGGCCATCCGATATATGATCTGACTGGATCGATGCAAGACAGTTAATATTATCAAAGTCTTCACCGATCGTGATCAAAGGAACATTGTATGGATCTTCGTATATTTGAGTTGCCAAAAGAATATTTTCTGACCAGATCTTTCCTCCGATCAGCATCCCATCAATTGAATTTTTATATTGCAGCAGGATTCTGCTGATATCCGAAACAAAACTGCCTGCTTCTTTATCATCATATGGCAGCTGTATAACATTGCAGTTATGAGAATCAAAAAGCTCCCGTTCCTCTTTGCACGCATTCCATAATCTTCCATAAAAATAACGATTATCACTACTCGGCTCAGGAAATGCTATTACAATATTTAATGGTTTTTTCCGCAGCGTAGAAGCGACACGGTTAGGATGATAATTTAACTCCGATGCTATCTCCAATATCCTCTCCCGTACTACTTTACTAACTCCTGCCTTTCCATATATAGCACGATGAACCGTGCCAACAGAAACCTGTGCTTTTTCAGCAACATCATTGATCGTTACTCTTCCCATACACTACCATCCATTCTCATTTATTTACAATTATCATACAAACATACTCTCTACATGCCCGGACAGATGGTACATAAACTTGCATGATCTAAAAGTTTGCCTCTAACTCCTGCAGCTTTGCAAAACCCCGTTCGTTATTCAAACGACGCTGTGTTTCAAAACCTTCACACCATTTACCTGCCAACCATTTCTCGGCCATTTCCGCGCCCATTGCATAGCTTACTACCTTTTCACCCATAGCTAACACATTTGCATTATTTATAAGAGAGGTTTTTTCAGCTGTATAAACGCTCTCACAAGCTACTGCATATACTCCCCGGAATTTATTTGTGATCATGCTTACGCCTGCTCCGGTTCCGCAGATCACGATCCCTCTGTCCGCCTGATGATCCTGGATCATCTTAGCTGCGTTTTCTGCTGCTTCATAATAAAGAGTCGTATCCTCTTCTTTCTGGGCTCCTACATCCACTACCTCATACCCTAAAGAAATAACATGCTCTTTTACCTTTTCTTTAAGCCTGAATCCAGAAAAATCTGATGCAATTACTACTTTCATTTTAACACGCTCCTTGTTTTTATTCTATAAAATACATCATTTTTATTTATCTGCCACCAGCATAGCCAAACAGCCATGGAATAGCCAAGCTGACTGCTGGAATAAATGTAATGATCAATAATGCTGCTAACATAAAAATATAAAATGGGATCATTTCTTTTACTATTTTTTCCATTGGTCTATGTGCAATTCCTGATCCAATAAATAAAACCGCGCCTACCGGAGGAGTCAGAAGCCCAATTCCACAGTTTAACACTAACATGATCCCATATTGTACCGGGTCAATACCAATTGACTTGGCAATAGGAAGTAAAATAGGTGTTGTGATCAAAATGATCGGCGCCATATCCATGATCATACCCAGGATCAAGAGGATCACATTTAAAAGGATCGCGATCACATATGGGTTTTCAGATACTCCTGTTATTGCTTTTGCCGCTAATTCTGGTACATGCAGAGTAGTAAGGCAATAACCAAATACATTGGATGTAGCGATCAAAATAAGCACGATCGACAACGTATCAATACACTGATCCAACGCATGCCATACATCTTTCCATTTAAGTCCTTTATAAACATAAATCGAGACAAACAAAGAATAGATAACTGCGATCGCCGCTGATTCTGTTGCAGTAAATACGCCTGCTACGACCCCAACTACTACGATCAGGATAGCCGATAAAGCCCATAATGAAGTCTTTGCCTCATTCCAGAGACGTTTCAGGCTAAACGCAGAGCCCTTTGGATAATGGCGTTTTTTAGATAACACGTATGACATGATCATAAGTGATCCGGCCAATACTGCGCCAGGTATATAACCAGCTAAAAATAAAGACCCTACAGAAAGCCCTCCGGCCATGGTTGCATAAATTACCATATTATGTGAAGGTGGAACCAGCATTCCTTCTACAGAAGAAGAAATTGTAACCGCTGTTGAAAAATCCACATCATAACCACGATCTGTCATCATTGGAATTTCCAAAGATCCTAGAGAAGCTGTATCAGCAGCAGCTGAACCGGAAATACCGCCAAAGAAATAGGAAGCAACAATATTTACCATAGCTAATCCGCCAGTCATCCAGCCTACACAGGCATCCGCCAAATTAAGAAGCTTATCAGAAATGCCCCCCGATCCCATTAATACGCCCATAGTGATAAAAAATGGTACAGCCATTAATGAGAACGAACTGATTCCTTTGATCATCTGCTGCGATATGGTTCCCAGAGGCAGCCCCTGATATTTAAGACAAAGCAAGGATGAGATAGCTACCGCATATGCAATCGGAAAACGCAGCAGGATCATAATAAGAAAGCTTCCGATCAATACGGCAATAGCCGCTGTATTTACAGTCATTCCTTATCCTCCTTTCCCAGACACAATTGTTGAACATCAATAAAAATCCTCTCAATTTCGAAAAAAAACATTGCGACACCAGCTAATGGAATAGGAAAATACATCCAGAACCTGGAAAGCCAGGTCAGCGAAACATATGATCCAATGCTGCCTACGTTTTTCGCATAATTCCAGCCAATAATGATCATAACCAATGCTAGGATAAACAAACCAATATCAGATACCAGATCTAAAAAAAATACCAGTTTCTTCGGAAGATAATTATCAAAAGCAGTCATACGGATATGGGCATTTTTCTTAATAGCTAACGTTGCAGAAAGCACTGCCATATACGCCATTAAGGTTAAAATAATCTCTTCTCCCCAATTTGGTGCAGGAATTGCTGTCATATATCTCGCCAAAACAATCCAGCAAGTGATCAAAATATCCAAGATCAGCAACATTTTACACAAGAACAGAAAAATATTATAAACACCTTGATACAGAGGTTCTATCTTCTTTATATACCCAAAGATTTTACTCATATTGTTCTTCTCCGTTACCTTTATTTTATAGATAAGATTTTATTATAAAGTTCTCCTAACTCGCCTTTCGTATATTCTTCCACGATTGGAGAGCAGGCTTCTCTCCATGCAGTTTTATCCTCTACTTCAATAACATTTACACCTTCCGCTTTTAACTGCTCAATAACCTCAGCTTCTTTGTCACCAGATATCTGCTGGCAGTAGTCTGCACAGATCTTAGACGCGTCTAAAAGCACCTGCTGCTGATTTTCTGCTAACTTTGTATCAAATGCATTATCTGTGATCAAAACTTCAAAAACACCAAGTGTATGTCCATCTAATGTTAAATTCGGTCCTACCTCAGTAAAGCTGTTAGACTTATAGTTAGCCACTGGCTGCTCCGCGCCATCAATCGTTCCATTCTGCATAGATGGATAGATCTCGCTGAAAGATACAGGAGATGGAGTTGCTCCTAAATTAGCGATCATACCAGTCATAACAGGATCTGAGGAAGAACGGATCTTAAGATTTTTCATATCTTCTGGTGTTTTTACCGGATGGTTTTTTACAGTAAAGAAGTTACGCGTACCCTCTTCTCCGTAGAATAATCCTCTGACACCAATTTTAAGATCTTCTGGTTCATTTAATAATTCCTGGCCAACATCAGAAGCTGCAAAAGCGTAAAAATGATCCCTGCTTTCAAATGTATATGGAAGAGATGTAAGAATACTCTTAGTACAACTATAGTTATTCAGGCTGTTTGCTCCAATACGGATCAGATCAACCGTTCCTGTACCCCCCAGCATTCCATCCAGGATATCTGCTTCCGCGCCTAACACACCAGAGCCCTGAAGATCGATCGTGATCGTACCACCTGACATGGCTTCCACTGCTTCTTTAAATTTCAGATCCACTGCACCACAGATCGTCCCTTCCAGTGGATTAACATCTGACATAGTAAGTGTAATTGATGGTTCAGAAGCAGCTGCTTCATTTATCGTATATTCTCCTGCATTCTTCTCATTATTTTCCCCTGTTGTTTCTACCGCTGCCTGTGCTGTTGTTTCTGCTGTCTGCTGTGTTGTTTCTGCAGTATCCGGTTTTGAAAGACAACCTGTTAAACTGCCCGCCAGAATAGAAACTCCTAATACTACACACCATTTTTTCATTAATAATTCTCCTTTCAGTTTTTCCAATATTGTTTATCAGGATTTTGTAAAGCGTTTTATCTAAAACGTTTTATCTAAAACGAATTATATACTCACAAATTGTTATTAGTCAATATATTTATTATTTTTTACTATATTTTCGTAAATTTGTATAGTTTTTTAGTTATTTTACTATGTGATATTCCTATTGCATAAATAGAAAACGTTTTATATCATAATAAATAATATAAATAAAAAGGAGAGATTATTATGACTGATCCAAATTGTCCTTACTGCGCCAAAGGTGAAAAAGTTGCTGCCTTTGCCTATCCTGTTTGTGAAATGAAAACATCTTTTCTGTACGTATTTAAAGAACAAAGCAAACCAGGCAGATGTGTCATTGCGCACAAAAAACATGTCAGCGAATTGATCGATCTTACAGATGAAGAGCGTAATGACTTCTTCGCTGACATTGCAGCTGTGGCCCGTGCGATCCATAAAGTTTATCATCCTGATAAGTTAAACTACGGAGCGTATGGCGATACCGGAAGTCATCTGCACTTCCATCTCTGCCCTAAATATAAAGGCGGGGAAGAATGGGGAGGAACTTTTGAAATGAATAGCCACAAAACGATCTTAGATGACGAGGCCTATGAAAAAATTGCTGAAAATATCCGAAAAGAATTAAAACTGTGATCTTTCTTTATAAAATGATATTCCCTCGTTTCTAGGCAACGCCAGAACGAGGGAATTATTCTTTTACTTATAATATCACTTCACAATACATATTGATATACTCTTCAAATCTTGGCAACGCCAAGGTCAGTTCCCCATGTCTTGAACCATCAACTACACCTCTCTCCATAAGACGTTTCCGATAAGTATTTAAAAGTTGCGGTGATACTCCCAAGCTTTCCCGTATGTCACCTGTTTTATTTATTCCCTGAGAAATAATATAAACAATTTTGCGATCCAGCTCCGATAATTCACTCCATATTTTTTCATAAGCATAAACAGTCAGTTCTTCATCAAATTTTGGCAAAATATCATCCACTGTGCCTCCATTTTCCCATTTCAGATATCCCAATATCTGAAACGCGAAGGGATATCCTTTTGTGAGCCGCGCCATGGAAGCTGCCTCTTTAGGTGGCAGTTCAAATACAGTCCGATAACTGGTAGTCATTGCCGGAACACTTAATGGTTCCAGGAATATTTTGGGAGCGCGGTATAAAAATGTAAGGCTTTTTTCGTTTTGAAGGTTGCTGATATTATCATATAATCCAGCCATTACAAGATAAACTGGATAATTTTTTGTAATGTAAATTTGGAAATTACTTACGAAAAATTTTACATATTGATTATTAATGATCTCATCAATGATAAAAAGTACTTTTTTCCCCTGTTCTTTTACCTTTTCCAAAATATCACGCAGCATTGTTTCTTTATCTAATGTATCCCGTTCTTTATTGAAAGCAATTTCTGCAATTCCGATATTAATATTAATTCCCAAATCTATCCCTCTGATTTTTAGGATCCGATTTAATTCCGATACCGCTCCTGAAATCAGATCCATATCTGCACTTAAACGCAAAACGATCCAGTCTTCTTTTGCATTATAATAGTCTCCTATCACAGCAAGAGAAACTGTTTTTCCAGAGCCCCTAACCCCGGCGATCATATAAACCACATTAGACGGATTTTCCATGTCAAACGTATTTATGATCTTTCCAATCTGATCTGTACGGGAAATAAATTCTACCGGCTTTTGTCCAAAAGTCAATGTAAATGGATTTTCTCCTTTCATTCGTCTTCCTCCATGTCTATGTTTATTTATATTTATTTTTATTTTTCATGTTTATTTATGTTTATAAATATATAATACCTGCATTAATGTAAAAAACAAGAGGCTCATATCTTCTCACAAAATAGAAGCAACCCATTTTCCGAAAATGGGCCACTTCTACTATTATTTATTATTCTAAAATACATAGAATATCACATTTACTGTATTCTATCCAAAAAGTCCTCTTCCGAGCCTGATCTGGCAGCTGCCTTAAGCCACACGCTTAAACGTTCCATATCTGTTTCAGATAAGATCATGTTACGGGTTTTCTCAGATACTGGGCCATTTTCTTCCAGAAGTTCCAGGATACTTTGCGCTTTTCCCTGAACTTTTCCACAGCTTAAGCCTCTAGCCATTCCTTTTTCCAGTCCAATCTTCTCTCCACGTTCCAATCCTATTGACAAGATGTTCATCCTTACAGCCTCCCATTCTTCTGATTGCATCAAATCTTTCGCGGCTTCCTGTTCCCATACATTTTGTGTCATAGGCATCGTCCTTTCTGTTGTGCGGCAGAAAGTTTTTCTCCGTACTCTCTGCCCGATCCATTAATCAGTGATTTAAGCAAAGAGTTCAGATAAGATGCTGTGTTTGATACAGCTTAGAATTTTAGAATCTTTAGAAATTTATTTGAAATCCTGCTTATATCCAGAATAGCAGTTTTACAGGGAAATGTCCAGAGTTCAGACGTAAAAAATCCCCCTGGTATATTAAAACACCAGAGGAATTTTCGCCCTCTATAAATTTCGCATTTTTTCCACCCAGGTCCTTGTTTGCTCCAGAACAACACTTCGAGATGGGAGATTCAGACACTCGAACGAGCAGTATTCTTTAAATCCAGCTATTTTCACTTCTTTCAAAATAGCTGCAAAATCCGTATGTCCATACTCTGGAAACATGCGGTTAGAATCTGCAAGATGGATATGTTTCAATTTTTTCCCCATTATTGCTATGCTCTTTTTATAATCTGCATCCTCTATATTGGCATGGAACAAATCCCACAACACTCCTACACAATCAGGATTTCCCAGATCATTTACAATGAAATCCATGTCAGCCTCTGCAGAATTTAAAAGAGCTGTTTCATACCGGTTGATCGCCTCCAGCAACAGGATCACACCCTTTTTATCTGCATATTCGATCAGCGGCTTCAATGCCTCTGATAAATTGTGTAGATCCTGACTTTTTGTTACCTCCGTTCCCAAACCTCTCATTAATCCAATGGTAACTTTGCTTCCCAATGTAGCCGCCGTATCAATATGCTGTAAAAAACGTTTTTGCGTTTCCCGTACTTTATCCGGTAAAACACCAATCAAGGACAGTCCTTCCAAACCTCTTGCCTGTCCGGTAGAAAGAGTAGAGCACCCTAATCCGCGTATGTCCAATTCTTCCTTTATCTTATATGGATCTATATTTTCATAATTGCTGATGCACAATTCTGCACCATCCAAATTACTTTGTTTCATCCAATCCAATCCATCTCTCCACTGTTCATGAGAAAAAGAAGAAAACGGAGTATCATACTGCAATGTTACTGTCGCACTAAATTTCATCATAATCTTCTACCTCTTCTATCATCAAAATCCATGTGAACGTGCACCACCATCTACTGAAAAATCATGACCTGTAATATAATTCGATGCCTGTGAAAGAAGAAATAAAATCATATAACCGATTTCAATCGGTTCTGCAAAACGAGGAAGCATCATTTTATTAGCTGCCGCTTCTTTTCTGTCTGGATTTTTAGCAAACATTTCTTCATTCATCTTTGTCAATACCCAGCCAGGAGATACACTATTTACAAGAATATTATCATTCTTCCACTCTTCTGCCAAACCTCGGGTAAGTCCCATAACGCCGGATTTCGTCATATCATATGGCAAAACCCCATTGAATCCCATATAGGATGCCATAGATGAAATAGTAATAATCCTTCCAATATAGGGTGATTCTTTCAAATAAGGATAGCATAATCGAGAAATCATAAAAGGGGTTTTTAAATTAATATTGATAATTGCATCAAGCCTCTCTTCAGGAAATTCCTCCGCACGACTTTTAAATGTAATTCCTGCATTATTTATCAGAAAATCAATATGTCCATGTTTGTCTGCTATTTTTTTAATCTGATATTCCAATTCATCATACTCCGTAACACTACATATAATCGTATGAAAACGTTCAATGCTTGAAAAACTTTCTTTTTTATCCTCTTCTTGTACGTCTTTTACATCGAAATTATAAATTTCTGCACCCGCATTGCATAAAGCCTCCGCTTCACCAAGACCAATTCCCCGACTTGCCCCTGTAATAATTCCTACATGTCCTGTCAGTTCAAAAAGCCCATTCACATATTCCTGTGCTGTCATAATAGCAGCCTCCTATCTGGCAACTGATATGCCTAATCCACTTTCTCTAAAAATTCTTCTTTGAATGTAAATCCCCAGCCCGAAGTCTCTCTTGGATATGCATACCCATTTTCAATTCTCATAGTATTGTCAATAATTCCATCAATCCAGTCAAAAGATTCTGCACCATAAGGATGACGGATCGTACATAATAACGGAACATCGTAATCTTTATAATAATGAGGCAGCACTGGAAGTTTGTAACTTTCTGCAAGTTTAGCTGAATTAAGCCATTCCTCTACGCCACCCAAACGCACAATATCTGGCTGCCAGAGATCTAAAGCATTTCTTTCAATAAGATGCTTTAACGCTTCACAATCGTACTCTCTTTCTCCCATGGCAAGTGCAATTCCGCATTTGCTGCGTAACAGTTCATAGCCTGCAAAATCAGTATGCGTTACCGGTTCTTCAAACCAATGAATGCCTATTTTTTTTGCCTGCTCAGCCAACTTTAATGCCAAAGGAACATCCATTCCCTGATTCGCATCCATCATAATCTTCACACTATCTCCCAACTTCTCTCTGCAGATAGAAAGGCGATGCAAATCCCTTTCTATTCCATCCGGATGTCCCACCTTGATCTTTACAGCTGTAAATCCTCTCCCTTTATAATCTAAAACCTCTTCTAATAATTCTTCATCTGTATAACTGATCCAACCACCACTTCCATATACAGGAATCTTTTTTGCATTTGAACCTAAAATCTTCCATACCGGCATATTCAGCGCATGTCCCCATGCATCCCACATTGCAATGTTGGCAGCAGCAACTGCACAGTTGTTCAATCCCGTATTTCCAAAATATTCTGCTTCCTTATCCCAATCTTGTTTCATACGTACGGTTTCATAAGTTTCATATTCATTCTCCCGTAAAAAGTTACAGATATCCTTTAATGCCCCTTCAATCGCATTGGGCGAATAATGAAAACTCAAAAGATACCCTTGTCCTTTTACCCCGTTTCTCAATGTGATCTCCATTACATAAAAGGCAATTTTGCTGATCGTATGTGTTGAATCAGCAATCGGTTTACTGATTTTAGATACTGCTCTATAAAACTCCGCTTTTACAATTCCCAATTCCGCCATATCTTGTTCTCCTTGAATATTTCTTTTGTTTAAACACACACATTAATCCAGCATTAGACAATACACATGGAAAAGCATTAAAAAGAGTTTTTCTTAATTTGAATTATACACCACTAAAATCAGTACCGTCAATGTAAACATGGGATGAAATTGTGTATTTAGTCTTGTATTCTTTGTCGTTTGAATTAATATTTTATCATTTTTTAGAAGCTATTTTGGTTTTTCAACATTATTTTTTATATTATATAGTTAAATTGTATAAAATCTATTGAAATATAAAAAAAAATAGTATATAATACCAATATGCATTAGTCGACAATACATGGGATGAATCACACAATTATAGGAGGAATTGCAAATGAAAAAAAGGAACTTAGGAACAACAGCTTTAGCAACTATTCTGGCACTTTCACTGGTCGGTTGTGCAGGAGGCGCAAAAACAACAGCTACTACGGCAGCACCCGCAGATGCCAAGACAGATGCAGCAACAGAAGCCGTTAAAGAGGACTCTTCTGCCGAAAATGCAGCACCAAGTGGCGATGCCAAATACGTTCTCCGATTTGGACACACACTGACAGAACAGGATCTTCCACATATTTATATGGAGAAATGGGCTGATTCAGTACGTGAGAAAACCAATGGCGCTGTTGAAATTGAAGTCTACGCAAATGCTCAGCTAGGTACTGAAGAGGACGTAATAGAACAGATCCGTCAGGGTGCAAACATGGGATGGCAAACAGACTTTGCAAGACTCGGTTCTTATGTAAATGATTTATCCGTATGTAATGCCGCATATTTTATCGATAATCAGGAAGAAGCCTTTGCTTTAAGAGATTCTCAGACCATCAAGGACTTAAATAAGCAGTTAGCTGATGAATATAATATCTGCAACATCGCTTGGGACTGGGATCAGGGACCAAGACATCTGTTCACCAATAAACCAGCTTATAAACCAGATGATTTAAAAGGACTTATGATCCGTACCGCTCCTGCTCCTATCTGGGTTGAATCTGTAAACAGCTTAGGCTGTACTGCTGCTGCACTGAGTTTAGGTGAAGTTTATACCGGTATCCAAACAAAGGTTGTAGACGGATGTGAACTTCCTTATAACAATGCTCTCAACTTAAAGATCCATGAAGTTTGTAAATATGTCATTGAAACAGGACATTTCTTTGCAATCAATACCATGATCGTCAGTCAGAGCTGGATGGATTCTCTTCCAGAAGAATATCAGAAGATTTTTGTTGATGAATGCAACAAATTCGGTGAAGAACTTACCAATGCGCTGGCAGAACAGACTGCAAGCAGCAAGCAGGCTATGATCGATTCCGGTATCACTGTAATCGGACCAGATGAACTGGATATGGAAGCCTTCAAGGCAAACAGCCAGAAAGCTTATGATGCTTTAAACCTTTCTGAGGTAAGAAAAGCTGTTTACAACGATATCGGCAAAAAATAATACATAAACAGGGCTGCTGCACTGGTAAGCATCTGCCTTTGCAGGTGATGTGCTATCGTGCAGCAGTTTCTTTTTATCAGATAGGAGGCAAATCTTTGAACCGATTTTATAGACGCATATGTGACATAGAAGTACTTTTTGCCATGATTCTCCTCGGAGCAAGCGTATCCATTATTTTCATTGCTGCTATTTTAAGAACTGCAGGTCACCCGATCCGTTGGGGAAATGATGTAGCACTGATGCTTTTTGCCTGGAGTACCTTTACCAGTGCAGATATTGTATTCCGTATCAAACGGCATGTTGTAGTCGATATCCTGACTGCCAGATTACCAAAATTTCTTCAGTTTTCATGCGAATTACTGGTACACACTATCATTCTTTTTTCTATTGCCTTTTTATTTTTCTATGGCACGAAATCTGTAGTTGCTTCTCGTGCCCGTGTATTTCAGGCAATTCCATGGTTGAGCTACAGCTTTGTATCTGCCAGTCTTCCATGCAGCATGATTATGATGATGATCAATGAACTGCGGCATCTGTACTTCCGTTATGTAAAACATGAAGTACTCAACGAAGAAATGTAAAACAGCCAGAAAGGAGACCGACCTATGATACTCGTATTTATTGCATTTGTTGTCTTACTGTTTCTGGGGCTTCCTGTGGGGTTTTCCGTATTTTTTTCCGGTCTGCTGTATTTTTTCCAACATCCTGAAATCCCCCTTACAACAGTTCCTCAGCTTCCTGTTACGCAGGTACAAAATGTTACATTATTAGCAGTTCCTCTTTTTATTTTTGCAGGCAATCTTATGAATGCCTCTGGAATTACAGAAAAACTGATTCAGCTTGCGATGGCTCTTACCGGGCACATGAACGGCGGACTTGCGCAGGTAAGCGTTGTTCTTTCCACTCTTATGGGCGGCGTTTCCGGTTCTGCAAATGCAGATGCTGCTATGGAAGCCCGCGTTCTTGGTCCTGACATGATAAAACAGGGATATCCGAAAGGCTTCACCGGCTGTGTTATTGCTTTTACCGCCCTCATTACAGCTACTATCCCACCAGGTGTTGGTCTGATCACGTATGGAACAGTCGGAAATGTTTCCATTGGTCGTCTGTTTGCAGCAGGTATTTATGTAGGCCTGTTAATGATGATTATTATGATGATCATGGTTGCCATTGCATCTAAAAAATATGGTTTAAAACCAGCATCTGCCAAGCGGGCATCCGCAAAAGAGATCATCATTTTATTACGTGAATGTATCTGGGCTGTTATTTTCCCATTAATCCTTTTAGTAGGTATCCGCTTAGGACTTTTCACTTCTACTGAAGTTGGCTCCTTTGCTTGCGTATACGCTATTTTTGTAGGTGTATTTATCTATAAAAAACTGACAAAAGAAGTACTCTTCAAAACAATGAAGAACTCCATTATCGATATCGGTTCCATTATGTTTATGATGTCCATGTCAGGTGTATTTGGATATGGAATCCCTATTGATAAACTTCCACAAAAATTCACAACTGCAGTTATGAGCTTTACTTCCAGCCCATTAGTAGTAATGGCTTTGATCGTTCTCCTTCTTGTAGTTGCCGGAATGTTTATGGAAGGATCTGTTATTATCCTTTTAACAACACCGATTCTTCTTCCTATGGTCCAGAGTTTTGGCATCGATCCTGTCGTATTTGGTATGGTTCTGTGTACAGTTGTCACCATGGGCAACATGACTCCACCAGTTGGAATGGCTATGTATACCGTATGCGGTATCCTGGATATTAAACTAGATGACTACATCAAAGCCTGCATCCCATGGATTATTCTAGTTTTAGTTGAATCCGCAATTTTAGTACTTTTCCCAAATCTGGTAATGTTTATTCCTAACTTAATGTATGGCTAATTGAAACTGGAGGATAAATATGAGTGAATCACGCAAAATTTTATGCCCATCTATATTAAATCTTGCTATTGATAATATCCGGGAAGAAATTGAAAAATTAGATGCTACGGATATGGACATCTACCATGTAGATATTATGGATGGGACTTTTGTTCCTAACTTCGCTATGTCTGTACGGGAGTTAGATATGATCCGACGCATTACCGATAAGGGCGGCAAAAAGCTGATTGATTGCCATATGATGGTCATGCAGCCTCATCGTTACCTGAAAATGATAGCAGATGCTGGAGCAGATATTATTTACATTCACCCAGAATCCGAGCTTGTACCTTCTGCTACTTTGGAGCAGATCCAGCTTCTTGGAAAAATGCCCGGTCTGGTATTAAATCCCTGCACCTCCTTAGAATCTGTAAAAAACATGCTGCCTATCGTTGATTATGTTATGGTCATGGGTGTTAATCCTGGGTTTGCAGGCCGCACTTTTATGCCTTACACCCGTCAAAAATTTGCAGATTTGAACCAATACCGCATTGATCACAATCTAAACTATCACCTGGTTTTGGATGGTGGTGCAACAAAAGAAGTGATTTCTGATCTATACCACAACTGTGGTATTGAAGGATATGTTCTCGGAAAGCAGGAACTATTCTTCCAGAAAGATGATTATGCCACATGCATAAACAGAGTACGTGAATACTAATAAGGAGAAAATATGCGTTTTAAAAATAAAATAGTTATCGTTACTGGTGCCGGAGCCGGAATAGGAGCCGCTACAGCCCTACGTTTCTGCGAAGAAGGAGCATTTGTTGTCTGCAATTCTGTCAGTAACTCCGCCAAAGCAGTTACCGAGCAACTAACTCAAAAAGGCTTTAAAAGCATTTTCATACAAGGCGATATATCAGATCCGGAAACAGCATCACATATTATTAATAAAACCTTAGAACAGTTTGGTCGTCTGGACATTTTAATCAATAACGCTGGCATTGTACTCGGAGGAACCATTGATAATACCAGCCTTGCAGATTTCCACCGAACTCTGGATGTTAATGTTATAGGCACTTTCCTAATGTCTCAAAAAGCTGTTGAAGTTATGAAAAAACAGGGAAAAGGAACCATTGTAAACGTTTCTTCCGTAGCTGCTTCTAAAGGTCATGTAAACCGCCTGGCTTACTCTGCCAGCAAAGGTGCTGTAACTGCCATGACCCGTGCTATGGCACTGGAATTATGTCATGATAATATCCGGGTAAACTGCGTTTCTCCCGGAACCACCTTAACACCATCTTTAGAAAGCCGCATTGCATACTCTCCCAATCCCGAAGAAGCTCGAAAACAATTTTGTGCACGACAGCCCATTAACACGCTTGGAACACCGAAAGAAATCGCAGAAGCTATTCTTTTTGCTGCGGACGATGCTGTAAGCTATATGATTGGAGCAAATATCGTCATTGATGGCGGGGTAACAATGTAAAAATTTTTTATTTTTTTAAGGCTGTTGCATTCTACATCTATGCAACAGCCTTTTATATTATGAACTATTAAATTTTTTCTTTCAGGAAAATTTCTTTTCCTTCAGAAATTAATGCAGCTTCAAATACCTGCGTTATCTCACGTGCAAATGCCAAAGAACCTCTGACTGGAGGTGTTTTTGTTAAAACACACTGGCAAAAATAATTTAATTGCTGAACCATTCCCTGAACAAACAATGCCTTATTCTCTGGACTTGCCTGACAGGTCGCTGGTTCCCAGACTATATCTCCGCTATCAAAACCTTCCGGTGCAAAACTGACTGCATTATCATATTCATAACTTGGAATACCTCTTCGTAACGCAATGCAGCCGCTTCCTTCAATATCAATAGACCATCCATTTCCGTAAATCCGATATTCATCCCGAGCCGGCTTTGATACATCCGCCAAATGAAGGTTTCCTACCACTCCATTTTCAAACTTTAATTGTACTATTCCAAATCCTTTTTCATTGGTCAAAGCGATAACACTTTTTACACTCCCTGCTATTTGAAGCATAAAAGATAATGGGTGACAGCCATTTTTCAGCCATTCGCAAAATTCCTGTTCTTCAAGAGCTTTTTTTCCATCTTTCGGCAGATGCAGCGGATACACTGCCAGAATACTGCTCACATCCTGATATCTTTCGCAATTTAAAATCTCTAAAGCCTTATCTGTCACCGGCATAAAAGCTTTTTTATAACCTACAACCACATATTTTCCAGTCTTTTCAGATATCTTGATCATCTGATCAATACCTGCCACATTAGACGCTGCTGGCTTTTCAATGAAAACATGAACACCATGTTCCATTGCTTCACAAGCTAATTCTGGATGCATAAATGGTGAAACTGCAATAATAACTGCATCCAAATCTTCATTTTCATACATTTCTTTTGGTGTTCGATATCCAGGGCAATTATACTCTTCAATAGTCCTGTTTAATTTATCTTCACCACGATTGCAAATCGCAGTAAGATGTACTGGAAGATAGTGCAGTGCCGGAAGAAGATTACGATACATATGAGACCCTGCGCCAATAACGCCTATCTTTAATTTTTCTTTATAATCTCTCTGGTAAATAAAAATCCCTCCAATCTCTATATAGCTACACCTTTTCCTATGTAACTACTACTAAAAAATATATATAATTTAATATACCAAAAAACAAGTTAATTTCTATCTTTGACAATTAAATTGCCTTTTTAATATTAACATATTCTACTTAAAAAATCCCCTTCCGAACCTGATCTGGCAGCTGCCTTAAGCCACACGCTTAAACGTTCCGTATCTGTTTCAGATAAGATCATGTTACGGGTTTTCTCAGATACTGGGCCATTTTCTTCCAGAAGTTCCAGGATACTTTGCGCTTTTCCCTGAACTTTTCCACAGCTTAAGCCTCTAGCCATTCCTTTTTCCAGTCCAATCTTCTCTCCACGGTTTAAGCCTTTTTCCAGTCCAATCTTCTCTCCACGTTCCAATCCTATTGACAAGATGCTCATCCTTACAGCCTCCCATTCTTCTGATTGCATCAAATCTTTTACTGCTTCCTGTTCCCATACATTTTGTGTCATAGGCATCGTCCTTTCTGTTGTGCGGCAGAAAGTTTTTCTCCGTACTCTCTGCCCGATCCATTAATCAGTGATTTAAGCAAAGAGTTCAGATAAGATGCTGTGTTTGATACAGCTTAGAATTTTAGAATCTTTAGAAATTTATTTGAAATCCTGCTTATATCCAGAATAGCAGTTTTACAGGGAAATGTCCAGAGTTCAGACGTAAAAAAATCCCCCTGGTGCATTAAAAATACTCCAGAGGGATCTTCATCATTCACAAATGATACATTTTACTAATATTTTCCAATATTACTTTGCAAACAGCACTGCTTTATAATGACGTTCCAGCGTCACTAACAGGATATTTCCAAGTACACCGATAGCCAGGATCTCTCCGATCCCTACAGTCAGCATGGCATATGGGATCAGATCTGTGGAACCATATGCATAGCGCAGTACCCATGGAACAATAATGGTGTTGGAAAGGATCGGCGGAATACATACCAGCCATTTATTTTTCTTTCCAAGATAGTAAGAACCAACTGCCCCGATCAGAGTTGCAATACTTCCGAACACTACATCCAGCGTTGCTGCACCGCAAAGCAGATTAGCAAGGAAGCAGCCAATGGTAACACCTGGAACTGCACTGGTTAAAAAGTACGGCAGCACACATAATACTTCTGAGACCCTGAACTGGATCGGACCAAAGGCGATAGGCGCAACGATCATGGTCAGCACCACATAAAGAGCTGCAATAAGCGCACTCTGGGTAATAAAGCCAGTTCTTGATTGGTAATACTGTTTGTTCATTTTTCAATTCTCCTTTAGTTTTGTTTTACGAGTGGAAGGTCACGAACACTCGATTCATTTTACGCCGGGAATCGGCGAAAGCCTTATAAGACCTTGGTTTTTCAGGCTTTGCAACGAGTAGAAGTATAGCACAGCAAAAACACAAAATCAAGGTCACATTTTGATCATCTTTCCAAGATATAAAAGGGGGCTGCCTTAGAATCCCATCACGCTGAGCACCCCATAATATCCAATGGCGATTAGTGTAAATAAAGCAACCATCGGGATCGTCCTGCGTATCATACTGCCCAGGGAAACCTTATAATCTTCCGAGCAAAGAATCAGGCAGATATGAGTAGGAGAAATCTGCATTGCCACATAACCGATACACATTAAAAGGGTAAACAGCGCCAGTCCTGTATGTCCTGGAGTGATCACTTCCATTGCCATAGGCATACATAATACAATGATAGCCTGAGTTCCAGCTACAATAGTTCCAAAGAGGAACAGAAGCACAAATACAAGGAATGTAGGGATCGGCAGCGCAGAGAAAAACTCCGGCAGTGATGTGATAACACCTGTTTCTGTAAGCAGCTCCTTGAAGATCATGATCAGCAGTGTACTGAGCAGTAGTCTGGCCTCAAAAGCAGTACGGATAAACGGAACCAGTTCTTTTCCATTAAAATGGTTTACAAATACATTTAATAAAATACAGATCCACACTGCACCCCATACAGGCAGGTTAAAGATCAGGATCAATGCAATAGTCAGTGCAATGGCCCAGATACTCTGTACCAGAAGCTTCCAGTAATACCCTTTTGGCTGATCCGGCACCATTCCTGTATCCTTAGGCACCCGACGTAGATAAAAGATCCAGCCTACAGCAAAAAGTGCCGCTACCATAGGCAGCATAGCTAAAATAAAGGTTCCTGCACTGACACGGCCTTCTGTAATCCCCAACGCAATAAAAATGCTGGTATAAGTAGGCACAAAAGCTTCTGATATATGGCGGAAATAAGATGTGATACATGCCTGTTCCGGCACACTAAGGTCAGAATCCTTTACACTTTCCCGAACAATAGGGCCGCAGATCAATACTGTGCTGGCAGCCGGAAGCATACCTAAAAGAAAAGGAACGATTGAAGCATTTACCCGGTTATTATTAAACAGACCGTTCATTGCAACCTGGGCATTGCTTAAATTTTTCCTTTTCTCCATCATCCTCTGTAAAAATGTAATGGAATAAAATACCACCAGCGTTTCAATGGTAGCTCTGGCTGTAGCCCCTTTTATGATGCCGTGGATCGCCACATCAGGAGAAAGGCCATATAAAAGGATCGTTGCAACAGATGCCGCGATCACAGCCATCCACATAGGCTTTTTCATCCACATTACGCCTATGATCACACAAAATACTAATACTAATTTTAAAATATCCATCCACTACACACAGAAACTGCTGCAAAACAGTTTTCCTCTCCTGCAGCAGTCCATATCTCCTTTCTGTTTCCAGCTCAATCCTTCGTCTTTTGCTTACTCTGCATTAAATGCTTATTCTGTCATGTGCACCGGCGGCTTTCTACGTTATTGGCAATAAAAAATGTAGGAGCAAACCAATAAACAGTTTTCATGCAGGAGGGGGATTGTACTTAAGTACGGCATTTTTTATGTGACATATCCAATACAGTAGAAAGGGCTCCTCCATGTATAATAAGCATTCGTTAGGCAATTGGGGACCTTTTGTGAGCATAGCGGACAGGGTGGAGGCATTGTTTGAACACGCGAAGCGTGTGAGTTTGCCGGAGCCCTGTCTAACTGGAGGCGGAACAAAAGGTCCTAAATTGCCGTGAATGCGTTTATACATGGAGGAGCCCTTTCGGACCCTATTGAACTAAATCCTAATTTCGAAAACGATGTACTAGCTTATCTTTTACTTATCCTTCCAGGCTCTCCGCGATCTTACGTGCTACATACACACCACTTGCAGATGCATGGGAAAGGGAATGTGTCACGCCGCTGCCATCGCCGATGATATAAAGTCCTTTGTGACGGCTTTCCAGGTTCTCGTCTACGTCTACTTCCATATTATAGAACTTAACTTCTACACCATAAAGCAAAGTGTCATCATTTGCAGTTCCCGGTGCTATCTTATCCAGGGCATAGATCATTTCGATGATGCCATCTAATATACGCTTTGGAAGAACAAGGCTTAAGTCGCCGGGTGTTGCAGAAAGAGTAGGCACAAAGGTATTTTCCTCAATACGCTTTGGAGTGCTTCGTCTTCCGCGGATCAGGTCACCGAAACGCTGTACGATAACACCACCGCCTAACATATTAGAAAGACGGGCAATGCTTTCACCATAGCCGTTGCTGTCCTTAAACGGCTCAGAAAAGTGCTTGGAAACTAACAGCGCAAAGTTAGTGCATTCTGTCTGCTTTTCCGGATCCTCGTAGCTGTGGCCATTTACAGTAACGATGCCATTGGTATTTTCATTTACAACGATTCCCTTGGGGTTCATACAGAAAGTACGTACATTATCCTCAAACTTCTCTGTACGGTATACGATCTTGCTTTCGTACAGCTCGTCTGTTAAATGGGAGAACAGCACTGCGGGAAGCTCTACGCGCACACCAATATCCACACGATTGGACTTGGTGGGAATATCCAGTTCCTTACAGATATGCTCCATCCACTTGCTGCCGCTTCTGCCTACAGATACGATACATTTCCCGCAGTCATAAGACTGGTCATTGCTCCATACTCTGTATCCCCCATTTTCCAGGCACTCAATATGGCTTACAGGGGACTCGAAATAGAAGTCCACATGCTCTTTTAACTCATCATATAACTGGCCTAATACAACCAGGTTAATATCTGTTCCCAGATGACGGACAGAAGCATTTAACAGCTTCAGACGGTTCTGTAAACAGACTTTCTTTAAATTAGTTCCGGCTGTAGAGTACATCTTAGTACCTTCGCCGCCGTGAGCCATGTTGATCTCATCTACATACTGCATCAGCTCAGTAGCAGCCTTTTTGCCGATATATTCATATAAAGTACCGCCGAAATCATTGGTAATGTTATATTTACCATCAGAGAATGCACCAGCGCCGCCGAAACCGCTCATAATAGAGCAGGACTTACATTTAATGCAGGCTTTGACCTTTTCGCCGTCAATAGGGCAGTGACGCTTCTTTAATGAATACCCGGAATCAAATACAGCAATTCTTTTATCACCGCATTTCTTCATCAGCTCATAAGCAGAATAAATTCCGCCAGGACCGGCTCCCACAATAATTACATCGTAATTCATTCTCAAAACTCTCCTTTTCACGTTAATGTACTCCCGGAATGTTTTTGTTCATGATTTTGAAAGTACATCTTAAATAGAATGATCTGTGATCTGCGTTCTGTCACCCATAAAAATGGACCTTATTTTTATTTTACCTTGTTTTGAGAAAAACTACAATAACCAAAAGTCTATTAAAATACGGTTATCACCTCAGGAACCAGCGCTTCCCCACAGCGTTCTCTTACATAAGTCTTCAAGCGTTCTGTATCAGCTTCAGAAACACCCCATACATCTGCCTGGAGCACCAGCTTATTTCCTTCCCCATAACGGACATAGGCCTCTGCCTTTGTAACACCGCCTGAACTCGCTAAAGCCTGTTCCAGCTTATAAAGGTCTAAGAACCTTCTGCCGGTGAGACCTTCCCGCATAACAGTACGTCCGCCCTGTTCCAGAAATTCCAGGCGGCCATCTGGCATGATACGTGCTTCTCTTCCTGTCTGGTACAGCATTCCCAGTCCATAAGGATTGGTGATCTTATCACTCCATCCAAGAGTGGGGTGATCCATGATATACAGCTTGCCCCAGGCTCCAAACGGCTGCTTACGGCAGCTTTCATCCAGTACATATGCCTTTATCTGCTCACCTTCATCCACTTCCGGGATCAGTTCACAGCCGGCTGCTTCATTAACTTTTCCTGCTTCTACGCGATAATGCAAAGGGAACAAATCTGGGGAAAGACGGTTTTTCAGACCTGCTGCCTGGCCTTCCTCTTCCATAGCTGCTACGATCTGCTCCATGACTGTCATAAACAGCTTCAAAAGCTGTGTATCAAACCGGTTCTTCCAATAACGCAGCTCATAATAATATCCCTTTTCATCCCACATAACCTGCAAATGGAATGGAAGTGCATCTAACTGTATTTTTTCGCGTTTAACCGGCCAGCCGCCAATCTTATTGATGTTTAAAATATCCCCCTGGTACTGGAAGAACATCTCATCTGCATGAAGATTGGAAATATAACAGCCCATGGTCTTCATGATCTGCTTTCCGGAGGTCTGAAGCAGCTCTTTTACGCTTTCATCCGGTTTCCGGGTGCAGCGGAAATAGTAGGTAAGGAATAATGGTCCCGCCAGACGATTCCATCTGCTGTCCGTTCTTCCACTGTGGATACTGGTGCTTACAGTATCTTTTTCATTGCTGAACAGACCAATGGAGTAATTAAAAGCAGTTAAGAACACTACATTTTCAGAAATACCATTTCTGCGGCAGAATGCCAGCAATCTGCCCCTGTTGATTCCCTTAAAATGCTCCTTTAAAACGCCGTCTTCTCCCTGTTCCAGATCATGGCAGTCACTTCTTGCAAGAATACTCTTGCGGATCTTAAAGCCCTTCATCAGGTCTGCAAAATAAGCTTCATTTTTCTGCCTAAGACCTCTGGCATCCCGTTCTTTTTCATCCAGAATATATTCATAAAATGTATATTTCTCTTTTTCTACCTGCTTTCCGGCATAAATAGCATTAATATCTTCAAACAGTACATTCATGGTCATGCCGTCTCCCATAATATGGGCAATATCCAGGAACAGATAGTTAGCAGACTCTGTCATATAGATGCCTGTATGGTAAAGAGGCTCATTTTCTGTATACATATAGGGACGTAACAACCCCTTTCTTGTCTCTTCCCATTGGTCATCACTTAAGGTGATCAGAGGAACATCCACCTTTTTCTCATCATTTCTAAAGTTTTTGTATGCGCCTTCATGAAGCTGGATCACACATTTCAACTCCGGATGTACATCAAACATTCTTTCTACTGCTGTTTTTAAGAGATACACATTTACATGTGGATCCAGTTTAAATAAAAATGGCAGATTAGCTGTAGTATTTCCACGCATTACATAGGCAAAATACAGCTGCAGGTTGGTCAGTGGGTAAATATCCCGGACTTCAAACCCCTTCTTTTCTTCAGCAGCCCGTTCTTTATAAAGAGCTTCCAGCTTCAAAACAGAAGCATGTTCTAACAAGTCATTTAAGGTCATAGAAAGCTGCAGCTTTTCATACAGGTCTGTAAGGAGCAGCACACTTCCTAACGAATCCAGCCCCGCACTGTAAAGCTCTGTATCAATACCAAAACGACTGTGTCCTAACACAGCAGATACTGCATCATAAATCTTCTGTTGGATATCATTTTCCGGTTTATGTACATTGACCTGCTCCTCTGCCTCCTGTTTCTTCTGGCTGAAATACTGGCTGCGGATGATCTTTTTAGATGAAGTCTTGGCAAAAGGGATATCCCGCAGGTGGAAACGGGCGATCTTTTTATAAGAAGGAAGTCCTTCATTGCGCTTTTTAATGATCTGTGCCACTGTCTCCTCAATATGGTCGATACCGGCAGCATCTGCGTACTTAAAGTTTGGATAGATCTCTGCTGCGATCATATCATCTTCCCCATACACCAGAATATCCTCGATCAGGCGGTCGTCCACAAACAGGTTCTCTATCTGCTCTGGAGCCACATTTTCACCATTGCTTAAAATGATCAGATTCTTCTTTCTGCCAGTAAGATACAGGAAATTTTCTTCATCTACATAGCCTAAGTCACCTGTACAAAGCCAGCCATCCTCTGTGATCGCCTCTGCTGTCTTGTCCGGCTCCTTATAATATCCCATCATCACTGAGGGACTTTTTACCTGGATCTCACCGTCCACAATACGCACCTGGCACCGGTCCACGATCTTTCCTACAGATGCCACCTTATCCGGTCTGCTCCAATCCGGGGATGAGATCTTTGGGGAACACTCCGACATTCCGTATCCCTGGGCAATAGAAATACCCAGACGGTTGAAATCAGCAGCCAGCTCCGGTGCCAGATAACCGCCACCGCTGATGATCTTGTGCAGGCGTTTTCCCAACACCTCCTGTTTAATGGAATTTATAGACCGGCCTGTGTCCTGTCTGGAAAGAATAGCGATCTTATTGTAAAGAGCCTTTGCCACCATAGGCACCATGCGGATCACAGTAGGCTGGAACAGCTGGATATGAGCAGCCAGACGGGCCATATCCCGGTTCAGGCACAAAATACTTCCATAACGCATTACCGTAAATACATCACCATTAATACAGAATACATGGTGGATCGGAAGAATATTCAGGTAAACTTCCTTTTCCGGGTGATCCTTATCTGTAGTACAGAAACTATTATCCATCAGGTTTCGGTTAGAAAGCATAACTCCCTTTCCTCTGCCTGTTGTTCCTGATGTAAACAGCACCATAGCACAGTCTTCCTCGGAAACCACCGGATCCACGCTGATTCCTGTATATCCTTTTAAGATCTGGTCTGAGCACGGCACATGTTTTCCGTGCTGTAAAGAAATGCAGGCACGAAGGCGGGGGCATTTCTCTTTTACTGCTTCCACCAGACCATAGTGATCCCAGTCATAAAATAAAATATCCAGATCAGAGCGTTTTACATTATCAGCAAAGGTCTCCTCATTCAACTGTACATCCAGAGGAACTACTACATTTCCGCTGGCCATTACACCTAACAGAAATACCAGATAATGGTGGCTGCTGCTTCCTATTAATCCCACTCTCACCTTATGGCCTGCTGCTGCGTCCTGCTCCCGCAGCCAGGCGGCTACAGCATGGCACTGATCCGCAAATTCACCGTAGGTCACTTCATATACTACGTCATTTTCCTCATAACGCAAAAATACCCGTCCGGCATACTCTCTTCCCGTATTCCAGACCAGGTCTTGTACTGTCTTTGTATTCTCGTATGAAATCATGGCTTTTCTCCTTATAACTAAACCTGCTATTAGAAGTTTCTATACACATTGTTTATTAATGTCTATTAGTATACATTTACGCCCTAACTATAGCACAGCAGATTCCCACATGCAATGCTATTATTTTGAATTTCAAAGTATTTGTCGTGAAAATGTTGCCCAGCGGCTATGCGGACTGCGTGCCTACACGCACGGACGTATAGACATTTGGCAATTAAGCCTGCATGAGTAAGCAGGACGATAGCCCGGATTACGAATGTGGGCGGCAATTGTGAAAGTGCCGAAGGCACGTAACAACTGACTTTCATTTATAGCGGCATAAAAATACCCCGGACCAGTCATGGCTTCTGCCATGTTTGCTGGTCCAGGGTATCTTACTGTAGCTTATTTATCGCTTCCTTATGCAAGCGCTTCTTCTTCGTTTTCCAATAATGTACTTTCGTACTTATCCAGAATGACCGTCTGTATCATTTCCCTTGTACCGGAATTGATCGGATGGGCAATATCACGGTATTCACCATCTGCTGCCTTTCGGCTGGGCATAGCAATGAACAGTCCCTTCTCACCTTCAATAACTTTGATATCGTGGATCACGAACTCATTATCTAAGGTAATGGAGACAATTGCTTTCATCTTCCCCTCTTTCTCCACCCTTCTTACTCTCACATCTGTTACCTGCATGTTTCAATACTCCTTCCGTTTCTTCCGTCAGCCCCCGTGCTGCACCCCTTCTGCAGGAATCAGAAGAACGGGCCGCACTATGTTGTAACTTTTACAATGTATAACGTTCGTTCTTCTCAATGACGATCTTAATGTTCTCAGGTGTTCCAATATAAGTTGTATTAGCACGGATGGTATCCCGGCTTTCAACAATACAGTTTTCGATCACTGTATTATCACCAATATAAACGTCATTTAAAATGATAGAGTTTTTAATGATACAATTATTTCCTACGTATGCTTTCTTAAAGAGAATGGAATTCTCTACCGTACCATTTAAAATACAACCACTGGATACAAGACTGTTCCTTACAACAGCGCCTGGATTGTATTTTGCTGGCGGAAGATCATCGATCTTCGTATAAACATCCGGATACTGTTTGAAGAAATAATCCCTCACTTCCGGCTTTAAGAAATCCATGTTGGTCTTATAGTAGGAATCAACAGTAGCGATATTGCTCCAGTAGCTTTCTAACTTATAAGCATAGATCCTCTTTAAGTTCTTGTAACGTACCAGGATATCATTTACCAGGTCGTATCTGTCTTCTGCCGCGCAGCGCTCCAGCAGTTCGATCAGCTGTCTTCTGCGGATGACATAGATACCACAGGAAATGGTGGTAGCATCAGAAGCCATAGGCTTTTCTTCAAAATCAGTAATGCGTCCGTCATCATTTAACTTAACGCATCCAAAGCGGGTAACATCTGTTCCCTCTTCCATATCCTTGCAGACAACAGTGATATCTGCTTTCTTCTCAATATGGTATTCCAGAACCTTGTTGTAATCAAGCTTATAGACGCCGTCACCAGAGGTGATAACTACATATGGTTCATGGCTGTTCTTTAAGAAGGTCAGGTTCTGATAGAGAGCATCTGCTGTACCACGGTACCAGTCTCCGTTTTCAGGAGTAATGGATGGTGTAAATACATACAGCCCGCCCTGCTTACGTCCGAAATCCCACCACTTGGAAGAACTCAGATGAAGGTTTAAGGATCTGGAGTTATACTGTGTAAATACAGCCACATTCTGAATGTGGGAGTTTGTCATATTGCTTAATGCAAAGTCAATACTGCGGTAGCTTCCTGCAACCGGCATAGCAGCCACTGCTCTTTTATTGGACAGTTCCCGCATCCTCTTGCTGTTACCACCTGCTAATACGATACCGATTGCTCTCATTTCACGCCACCTGCCTTTATAATGTAATTTCCGCTTTCCAGTAATCCATCAGGATAGTCGCCTACGGTGGTCTCGCCTGCTATGGCGGTATTCTTTCCGACCTTTACGCCGTCCGGGATAATGGAGTTCTCACCAATGGTGGCCAAATCAAACTGATATACCTTCTGGTCATATGTACTTGGCGCGTATTCGCCAACACCGATCTGAACATCGGAACCAACTTTTACATTTTCTGCGATAATGGCCTTTTCAACAGACGTACCTGCTCCAATGACGCTTCCCTGCATAACAATGGAATCCTTAACTACAGCACCCTTTGCAATGGTAACGCCTGCGCCGATAACAGAGTTGATAACCTCACCATAAATTTCAGTTCCTTCTCCAATGATACTTCTCTCAACATGGGCTTCAGAAGCTATGTACTGAGGCGGGATCACATCACTCTTAGTATAGATCTTCCAGTATTCTTCATACAGGTTGAACTCAGGGATAATATCGATCAGCTCCATATTTGCTTCCCAATAGGAGCCAAGAGTACCTACGTCCTTCCAGTAACCATTGTACTCATAAGCAAAGATTCTCTCGCCTTTTGCGTGGCAGTATGGAATGATATGTTTTCCAAAGTCACATCCAGGCTCGTCCTTCATCTTGATCAGGGCTTCCTTAAGAACCGGCCAGCTGAAGATGTAAATACCCATGGAAGCTAAGTTGCTTCTTGGAACAGCTGGTTTTTCCTCAAATTCTGTAATACGGTTGTGTTCGTCTGTGATCAGGATACCGAAACGGCTTGCTTCTTCAATCGGTACCGGCATAGCAGCAATGGTGATATCCGCATTGTTTGCTTTGTGATAATCAAGCATCACTTCGTAGTCCATTTTGTAAATGTGGTCACCGGAAAGGATGAGCACATACTCTGGATTATATGCTTCCATATACTCCAGGTTCTGAAAAATCGCATTGGCAGTACCGGTATACCAGTCACTTCCTTTGCTTCTTTCGTATGGAGGTAAGATCGTCACGCCACCAACATTTCTGTCCAAATCCCACGGAATACCAATTCCGATATGTGAATTTAAACGTAAAGGCTGGTACTGTGTCAGGACACCAACGGTGTCAACACCTGAGTTGATACAATTACTCAGCGGAAAATCAATGATTCGGTACTTCCCCCCAAAAGATACCGCCGGCTTGGCTACTTTCTGTGTAAGAACGCCAAGACGGCTTCCCTGTCCGCCAGCTAAAAGCATGGCAATCATTTCTTTTTTAATCACGTTATCACCTCTTGCTGTTATATAATTTTGGTAAACATAATTATACCACAAACTTTATAAATAGTACACAAATATTTAAATATATTTTGTGTTTTTTATGCAGTTTTCCGACATTTTTCGATATCATGTTTTATATTTTACACTTTTCCCAAGATGTTGTGCCCTAAAAATCCTCCGGGCACTATATGTCCCCTGCCATCAACCAAGTGCGTTGATAGGTGAGACTGCTCTTTTCTTGCCTCGAAATGCACTCAAATAGCCTAAGAAACCCCGCAGAAACGCATGAAAACCTTGAAACATTACGTGAAATACCTTATAATACCTAATAATATTGCAATTTTGCTTTTAGAAATTTTGTATTGGAGAAAAGGAGATATTACTCATCATGGATTTAGTTACAGTAAGAGAACTTTATAAAAATCCGGAAAAGTTCCTGGACAAGGAAATTACCGTTGGCGGATGGATCCGCAGCCTTCGCGATTCTAAAGCATTCGGTTTCATCGTTATCAGTGACGGAACTTATTTTGAGACCCTTCAGGCTGTTTACCATGACACTCTGGAAAACTTCGCACAGGTTTCCAAATTAGGTGTTGGAACTGCCATTATTGTTAAAGGCACTTTAGTTGCTACTCCACAGGCAAAACAGCCTTTTGAGATCCAGGCTACTGAGGTTACTGTTGAAGGTGCATCTGCACCTGATTACCCGCTGCAGAAAAAGCGCCACTCTTTTGAATATCTGCGCACCATCTCACATTTACGTCCAAGGACCAACACTTTCCAGGCAGTATTCCGTGTGCGTTCTTTGATCGCATATGCTATCCATCAGTATTTCCAGGAAAAGGACTTTGTTTATGTCCACACTCCATTGATCACCGGAAGTGACTGCGAAGGTGCAGGAGAAATGTTCCAGGTTACTACTTTAGACTTAAACAACGTACCTAAAAATGAGGACGGAACCATTGATTACAAGCAGGATTTCTTCGGAAAGCCAACCAACCTGACTGTAAGCGGCCAGTTAAATGGCGAAACCTACGCTATGGCATTCCGCAATATCTATACCTTCGGACCTACCTTCCGCGCAGAGAACTCCAACACCACCCGTCATGCTGCTGAATTCTGGATGATCGAGCCGGAAATGGCTTTCGCTGACCTGGATGATAATATGCGTGTTGCAGAAGGCATGTTAAAATATGTGATCAAGTACGTTTTAGAGCATGCTCCGGAAGAAATGAACTTCTTCAACAGCTTTGTAGACAAAGGTCTGTTAGACCGTTTAAACAACGTTCTCAACTCTGAATTCGGACGTATCACCTATACTGAGGCTGTTGATCTGTTAATGAAGCACAATGACAAATTTGACTACAAGGTATCCTGGGGCTGCGACCTGCAGACTGAGCATGAGCGTTACCTGACTGAAGAGATCTTCAAGAAACCTGTATTTGTTACTGATTATCCAAAGGAGATCAAGGCATTCTACATGAAGATGAACCCAGACGGCAAGACTGTTGCTGCTGTAGACTGTCTGGTTCCTGGAATCGGCGAGATCATCGGCGGAAGCCAGCGTGAAGATGACTATGACAAGCTGGTTGCAAGAATGGATGAGCTGGGACTTAAGAAAGAGGATTACGGATTCTACCTGGATCTTCGTAAATACGGTTCTACCCGCCATGCAGGCTTCGGACTTGGCTTTGAGCGCTGCGTAATGTATCTGACCGGTATGTCCAACATCCGCGACGTTATCCCATTCCCAAGAACTGTTAATAACTGCGAACTGTAAGCCAAGGGAACAAAAGTGCAGGTGCTGTTCGTGCTTGCACGATAAGGCATCTGACTTTGGTTCCCGCCAAAAACATGAAGAAGAAGCGATTTGCATTGCAAATCTGCGGATTCTGAATGTTTTTAGAATTGCGGGAGCAGCGCAGCTGCGTAGCAATTCGTTGGCTTACTAGCACTCTCCGGCGCAAAACATATTTTTTTGTTTTGCGCCGTTTTTAGAATATGTACTCTCGGAATCTTTTTGTACTTGATTTTGCGAGAAGATTTTTTGTCAGTTGTGCCCAAATTTCAGAGGCGTTGGCGTTGCGTCCGCCTCTGAAATTCGGGTGCAGCTGGCGGAAAATCAGCCGCAAAGGCAAGTGCAGGAAAGACTCCGAGAGTACATGAAATTCCAAAGGAGGATTCCATGAAATTTATCCATACAGGCGACATCCACTGGGGAATGACTCCCGATGCAGATAAGCCCTGGGGAAGTGAACGGGCCCAGGCGATCAAAGATACCTTTAAGAAGATCATTGCCCAGGCTGGGAAAATGCAGGCGGACTGTCTGTTCATCAGCGGTGATCTGTTCCACCGCCAGCCACTGGTACGGGACTTAAAAGAAGTCAACTATCTGTTTACCACCATTCCCAATGTAAAAGTCATTCTCATTGCCGGGAATCATGACCGCATACGGGATAATTCTGCCCTTTTAAGCTTTGCATGGAGTCCAAACGTTACATTTCTCATGGAGCCCACTTTAAGATCCGTCTATTTTGAGGATATCAATACTGAAGTTTACGGCTTCAGCTACCACACCACTGAGATCAAAAAACCACTGTTAGAAGACATTCAGGTTCCTTTAAACAACCGCATCCAGATTCTTATGGCACACGGCGGTGATGCTTCCCACCTTCCATTAAACTTTAATAGCCTGGAGTTATCCCCATTTTCTTACATTGCGCTGGGACATATCCACAAACCTCAGTTGATCGCTGAGGATAAGATGGCTTACTGCGGTTCACCTGAACCTTTAGACCTGACAGAAACCGGCATCCACGGATATTTTACCGGTGAGATCCATCCTGTGACCAGAAAACTGACCCATCTGGAGTTTGTTCCTGCCGCCTCTCTCCAGTACATGCCATTAGCCGTGAACGTATCAAAGGAAACAACAAACGGTGAACTGGCAGACCGGATCGAAGCAGAGATCAAAAAGCGCGGCACAAACAACATCTACCGCTTCCGCATCAAAGGCATGCGTGATCCGGATATTGAATTTGACTTGTCCTCCCTGCAAACGTTCTACCGCATTGCAGAAGTCATTGACGATACAGAACCGGATTATGATTTTTCTGCCCTGTTTGCAGAACATTCCAGTGATATGATCGGCTTCTTTATCCAGGCACTCCAGAATGACGATATGGGACCTGTAGAAAAGAAAGCGCTGTATTACGGCGTCAATGCCCTGCTTCACACCACTGACGAAAGGAGCTAAGCCCATGAAAATACTCAGTCTGCATATTGACGGCTTTGGAAAATTTCATAACCGGGATATTTCCTTTCAGGACGGCTTAAATGTGGTCTACGGAAAAAATGAAGCCGGAAAATCTACTTTACATACATTTATCAAGGGCATGCTCTTTGGTATTGAACGCCAGAGAGGACGTGCTTCCAAAAACGATACCTACTCCAAATTCCAGCCATGGACCCAGAGCGGTGTCTATGAAGGCTATCTCCGTGTGGAATGTGACGGACAGATCTACCGGATCGAGCGCCGTTTCCAGAAAGGTGACAAGCGCCTTTGTGTTATTAATGAAACTACCGGAAAAGAAGAGGAAAATAACAAGGCTTTATGGGACAAGCTGCGCTGCGGCCTGTCTGAAACTGCTTATGATAATACCATTAGCATTGGACAGTTAAAATGCGCCACAGACGGTGGAATGGTTTCGGAGCTGCGAAATTATATTGCAAACTTAAACACCTCCGGAAGCATTGCCTTAAACATCACAAAGGCCAGTGCTTATTTAAAAGCACAGCGCAAGCAGTTAGAAGCCCGTTTTGTGCCGGAAGCCGCAAAAAGCTATACAGCAGCTCTCAGCGAGATCCGAAGGATCGAACAGGAAATATCTGCCCCTGAATATGCCAACCACTTAACAGCAAAGCGCCAGGAACGGGGACTGGTGAAAGAGGAATTAGATAAAAAACAAAAGGAGAAAGAACAGCTTCTGGAAAAAGCTGCAAAAGGCCGCCAGATCTTATTAAACAGCCAGTTTACAGACCAGGCATCTGTAGAAAAGTACCGCAATGAGACCAGACAGCATTTTGAAGATCATGCCAGTGCAAAAGCCGCCTGCAATAAGCGTTCCAGATCCGTAGGGGCATTTTTACTGTTGTTCCTGGCAATGCTTGGGATTGGAAGCAGTTTGTTCTTCTTATTGACCCCGGAAACCGGGATCTCCCTGTTATCCAGTCTGGCTCCCAGATTTTTACAGCTCTCACCTGCCACGTTACAGCTTCCGGCGCTTTTATGCGGGCTTTGCGGGATTCTTTTCCTGATTGCCGGGATCATGTTAATAAACCGCAGCCGCCATTTTAAAAAACAGCTGGATACCGAAACGCGGCTGCTTCAGGAAATCTTTTCAAGACATCTCCAGGATGCTTCTATTTCCCAGAAAGCCCTGGATGCCCTGGAAGAAAAGCTGGCTGGTTTCCTGCGGTTAAGTAAAGCTGTAGAACAGTCAGAAAATACCTTAAAAACTATGTCTGAAGAGATCAGCAGGCTTCAGCAGACGGAAGATGGTGTATCTGAAGAGATTGAGAAACAGCAGCGTATCCAATGGGAACTGGAACAGAAATTAGAGCAGCTGGCTGCAAAGAAAAATGAAGCAGAACACTTAAAACATGTTCTTGCGGAAAATGAGCACATCCAGGAAGAATTAGATGCTGTGGATCTGGCCCAGGATACAATGACCAATTTATCCACCACCATCCGTGATTCCTTTGGGCTTTACTTAAATAAGACCGCTTCTGAACTGATCGAAGGCATTACCGGCGGCATCTACCGCAGCATGAGCATCGACCAGGACTTAAATATATTTATGAACACACCAACCCGACTTGTCCCTATTGAACAGGTCAGCAGCGGCACCATGGACCAGATCTATCTGGCCGTCCGCCTGGCTGCTGCCAAGCTTGTTATCGGTGACAAAGGCAATATGCCTCTGATCTTTGATGACAGCTTCGCTCTATACGATGATGACCGTTTAAAAACTGCCCTGAAATGGCTTTCAAAAGCCTGGGACAAGCAGTGTATTATCTTTACCTGCCATCAGAGGGAGGAAGAAATATTAAAAGAGGAAGGTATTACACATCAGATCATACAAATCTAAACCATATATGACAACAAAATCCCCATGTCTATGTACAACGTACAGACACGGGGATTTTTCTTCTTTATAGCCGCTTTTATTCCTGTATTTTAGTGTAATACCGCACCAGCGATCACGCACAGCACTATGGTGATGATCATATCCGGCAGTGTATTTCCCACCGGCAGATCTACATTCATCAGAATACGGTACAGGACAAATCCAATGACCCAGATCACCAGGTTTCTGGCATCAAATGCAGTCCTTCTTCTGTCTCTGTGTAAGATAAAATAGTCAGCGATCTGAATAGCGATCATAGGGGCGAAAACGGAACCGATCAGGTATAAGAAACCTGTAATATCATCCATTGGGAATACAATTGCTCCAATGGTTCCTACAACCGTCACTGCCACAGCCACATACTGTCCCTTAAACTGCGGGAAAATAGACTCATTGGAGATACCTGCAGAGTAAGCATCAAGGAAGGTAGTTGTTACCGTTGAAAATACTACAATGATCAGGGCGATCACGCTTAAACCGGCCTTTAACATAATCTGGGCAATGTCAGACTCACCGGTTAAGATAGATGCGCCCATACCGATCACATACATCCAGCAGCTTACCAGACCGTATACAACAGCGCTGACTGCAGTTGCTGCCACAGGCTTCTCTGCCTCTCTGGTATAGTCACTGATCAGCGGCAGCCATGACAATGGCATGGCAACTGCCAGTTCTACTGCTGCGCCAAAGGAAAGACTGTCATCTGGCTGGGAAAGAACGGTATTTCCACCAAAGAAAATAACCTTGCAAAGCACCAGTGTCAGTAAAAACAAAGCTGTCATTGCCACTGTATTGATCTTTCCAAGATTGGTAATGCCAACCATGATCCACACAACGATCAAGGCACCAATGACAAGGCACCAGATCCAGTGTCCGGATGAGAAGATACCGCCTGCTGCCAGAGCACCGTCATAGATCATAATAGCCGTCCAGCCTACCAGCTGTAATACATTTAACAGGGCGAAAAATAAACCACCTCTGCTGCCGAAGCTGCTCTTTACCGTTTCCATGGAGCTTAAACGGCTCTTTCCGCCGATAACGCCTGCTAAAAACAGAAGGACGCAGCCGATCACATGTCCTGCGATAATGGCTGCAAAACCTTTTCCAAAACCTAAAGTGGAAAAATAAGTACCTGTGAGAATCTCTGCCAGGGAAACACCTGCTCCAAACCAGATCAGTCCATTATCAAAAAGAGAGGTTCTTCTTTCCATAATTACTTTGCCTCCCTTGTATATTCATTATCAATGGCAAAACCATGATCCATAGGTCCGCTGCCTTTTCCAAGGTCCAGCATAGCTGCCAAAGCACCTGAAATATAGTCCTTTGCCCGCTCTACGCTGGTTTCCAGATCAAAGCCTTTTGCCAGGTTGGAAGCAATGGCTGATGATAAGGTACAGCCGGTTCCATGGGTATTTGGATTGTCAATACGCTTTCCAGAAAACCAACGGCCTTTTCCTTCACTCCAGAGCAGATCATTTGCATCATTTAATTTATGCCCGCCTTTGCAGAGAACAGCGCAGTGATAGGTCTCAGAGATCTTCTTTGCTGCTGCTTCCATATCTGCGGCAGATGTGATCTTCATACCGGTCAATTCTTCTGTTTCCGGGATATTTGGCGTTAAGATCTTTGCCAGTGGGAATAATTCTGCCTTTAATGTTTCAATGGCATCTTCACTGATCAGTCTTGCCCCGCTGGTGGCTACCATAACCGGATCTACTACCACGTTCTTTGCATCGTACTGCTTTAATTTTGCTGCGATCATACAGATCAGTTCTTTATCTGATACCATACCGATCTTTACTGCATCCGGGTAAATATCTGTAAAAATGCAGTCTAACTCCTGTCCAAGAAATTCTGGAGTGGCATTTAAAATTGCCTCTACTCCTGTTGTGTTCTGCGCTGTCAGTGCTGTGATCGCGCTCATGGCAAATACTCCATTTGCCATCATTGTCTTAATGTCGGCCTGAATACCGGCGCCTCCGCTGGAATCACTTCCGGCGATCGTTAATGCTGTTCTCATTCTCGTCTTCTCCCTTCTCAGCATTCCCGCAGTGTATACAATATATGTAATGTACTTATGTTCTCTCGGAATTGGAGAATATATTACAACATCCTGTTGATCACTGCAGGCCACGTTTTATTATGCGACACAAAGTGGTGCCCCCAATATGCCGCCTGGAAGACCTGAAAACTGTGCCATACACCGCCTTGCTTATCTCTGACAGTAAAACGACGATACATGACAACTAAACGGACATGCCTGCTGACGCAGGCATCACCATTCATGAAAGCCGATTGCTCCGCACCTTTGGTGCTCCCGCAATCGTCGCCAGCATTCGCAATCCGCGCTATCGCGCTCCTTGCTCATACCGGCTTGCCCGTCCGATACCCGTGAATTCGCTCATGCAAGCATGGCTCATTCGCGGCTGCCGTCCGGGACTTTCATAGTAAAAAACGGATATGCCCACAACAGACATATCCGCTAAGATCACACTATGAAAAGACCTTGGTTTTATATCCCTACGTTGGCATTATCCAAATCAGGTTGCGGGTCTGGGAACCATATCCCACTCTCAGCCAGCTGCCTGCCAGCTCCCCTTTTCCAGTTCTTTACTATTATAGTGCGGTTTTGTTTGGTTTTCAACTAATTTTTATATCTCGATCTTTTTGCCATCCTGATATACAGCTGCTACCTTCTCTGTCCTTTGGCGAAAACTTAAACAGCAGCGTATCATTTAAAGCATAACTAGGAGTATAAACCACCCAACGGTCAGTTGTGGAAGTGCCAACGACACACACATCCGACTTTCATTTATGGTAATCTCACCATCAGGTGACATATCCATTTAGTTTGTACCAATAGACATAGTCTCTGGCAGTGTGCTGCCGCCATCGATAACGATCTGGGATCCTGTTAAGTAACTGGATTCATCGCTTCCAAGGAATGCGAACAGTTCGCCTACTTCGATTGGTTTTGCAAGACGTTTCATAGGAACACCTACAGCGATATCTGCGATTGCTGCCTCTGGATTCTCCGGATTAGACTCAACTGCCATCTTTTCAACCATTGGTGTACGTGCGTATCCTAACTGTGAGCAGTTTACACGGATATTACGGCTTGCATACTCAACAGCCAGGCACTTGGTCAGACCTACTAATGCAGCCTTTGTCATAGCGTATGCTGCTTCACCAGCATCAGCAACGATATCTCCAGTTACAGAAGAAGCAATAACAATATTGCCGCCGCCCTGCTTTAACATATATGGGATAACTGCCTTACAGGTATTCCATACACCCTTGATATTTACGTCAATGTGGAAATCACGGGTCTTGTCATCCATTTCCTCAAAAGGAGCCAGACGGCATACACCTGCGTTGCAGCATGCAACATTGATCTCACCAAATTTTTCAACACCCTTTGCAGCAGCTGCATCCATCTGCTCACGGTCAGCTACGTTTGCAACAACTGTGATGATCTCTGCATTGTACTCTTTTCTCAGCTTTTCAGCAGTCTTCTCTACTTCCGGTGATAAGTCTACCATGATCAGCTTTGCGCCGTATTTTGCATAAGCGGTAGAAATACCTTCACCAAGTCCTGCAGCAGCTCCTGTGATTAATGCAACCTTACCATCCAATTTAGCCATTTTACATTCTCCTTTACATATAAAATTGTTATTGTTTTAACTATTATAGTTATTATATATGCCAGACGGTTTCCCGTACAGGTTCAAAATTAAGTTCCTAACATTAAATTTCTAAAACTTCTTTAAGCCTTCTACTGTTTCAATCTCCACCGGATGTTTTTTCCAGTTTACAAGAACCATCCAAAGCCAGAGTAACACTCCTACGCCCAGGTAAATCCCAAAAGACTTCCAGGAACCGGCACTCTGTCCTAATGTACAGAAGAAAGCAATCACTACTGCAATTATAAGCGCTACTACTCTTGTGAAATTTCCGCCTTTTAATCTATAAGGAGATACCCAGTTTGGATATTTCTTGTGGATCCGCATTGCTGAGATCATTGTTAGTGCATAAGCACAGGCACAGCCAAAGCTCATCAGGTTAAAAAAGTCATTCATAAAGGTGGTGGCATTCTGTAAAAGCAGAAATACCAGAGATATGATGAGCAGCAGAATATTGGGCAATACCGGCTGCTGATGACTATTTAATTTTGTAAATGCTTTTGGAAGGAAATTGTTCTCTCCCATTGCATACATCAGACGGACTGTTGACAGCCAGAAACCTAACAGGCAGGTGCCAATGGCACACAGAATCGCTGCAATACCAAAGATTACTGCAAATACACTCCAACCGCCACCTAACTGCTCCATCATCGTGATCGCCAGAAAACCATTAACTGCAGCTCCCCCTTCTTCTACCAAAGACTGTACCGGCATACCGCCCAGTCCGAAGAAAAACAGGGAATATACAATACCGCAGGAAACAATGGAACCAAGAATCGCCTTATTTGAATCCTTAATAGGAAAATCACCTTCCTCAACCATCTGAGGTACTGTTTCAAATCCGAAAAATGGAGTGATCAAAAGAGCCATCCCTATAATCCAGGATGGGATACCAAAATGGCTACCCACCTGTGAATAGAAAAAGTTCTTAAAATTATCAAAACTCCATACTCCTGAGAACAGGAATGCGATGGTTGCCACAATACAGCCTCCAATTGCAAACATGAGCATGTATAACTGGATCTTGCCAGCAATCTCCACATTCTGCAGACTCAGGGCACAATAACCAATAAGAGCTGCCAGAGCAACTCCTTCGATAAGAAGGAAACTGCTTTTGATATGAAGTACATGGAACATCCACTGGACAATAGCCATAACTGCAGACGGCGGAACTGCGATCCATGCTGCCATGATCAGCCATGAGGAAAAGAAACCGATATGTTTATTAATACCCACTGTATTGTAGATCAGCTCTCCTCCTGCTCTTGGAAATAATGGTGCCAGTTCGCAGTAGACCATAGCGATCGGAAGGATCAGCAGCGTCATCAGGATAAAACCTAAAAATGTACCTGCACCACAATATTCATAGAAAATGGTGTCCCAGTATCCAATAAAAGTAAAGATAGCACCTGCCGCAATGGCATATACATAAATCAACCGAAGGCTTTTCTTTAATCCACTGGATTCGTTTTCTGTATTTTTTGTATCAGACATGTTTATGCTCCTTTTTATGCAGGCATGTTTGCCATGTCATTTCATTTAAAACTTCTGGATACCATCTGGAGTCTCGATCTCTACCGGATGCTTCTTCCAGTTTACAAGTAACATCCACAACCAGATCACAACACCTACACCCAGATATACACCAAAACAGATCCAGGAATCAATTCCCTGTCCCAGTGTACAGAAGAATGCAATAGCAACTGCGATACACATTGCAAAGAGACGGAAAGCATCACCGCCTTTTACAGTATTAGAACTCTTCCATTCTGGATGTTTTCTATGAATACATACTGCGGAGACCATGGTCAGCGCATATGCACATGCACAGCCAAAACTCATCAGGTTAAAGAACGCACTCATAAAATCTGAGGAGTTCTGAAGTATGATAAAAATAAGTGATAACACCAGCAGGAAAATATTTGGAAGCATTGGCTGCTGATTTTTATTTACTGCCGCAAATACCCTTGGCAGGAAGTTTTTATTTGCCATAGAATACAGCATACGTACAGTGGACATCCAGAAGCCTAATAAAGAAGCTCCCATACCTAAAAGGCAGGAAAGGATACCTACAATAATCGGCCAGAATGTCCAGCCAAGTACATTCTGCATGGTAGCAATAGTTAAGAAACCATCCTGTGCAAAGTTTGTATACACATCCTTTAATCCATCCAGACCTGCTACGCAGAAATAATAGAACACATAAATGCAGCCACAGGTCAAAATGGAACCGCAGATTGCTTTCTTGGAACTCTTGATCGGGAAATCGCCTTCCTCAACCATCTGAGGTACAGTCTCAAATCCGAAGTATGGTGTAATCAAAAGCGCCATTCCAATGACCCATCCAGGAATACCATATACTGAATCCAGTGTGGACTGGAAAATATTTCCAAAGTTGGAAATGTGCCAGTGGCCAGAGAACAAAAGGATAAATCCTGTTAAAATTGTAACGGTAATATTGCAGAACAACATACCTGCCTGAGCCTTAACTAAGAACTGTACATTCTGGATACTCATAAAAAAATACAGTACTAAAAGAACTGCTGCACAACTTACCATCTGCCATGTTCCAAGCCCCAGGGCAAAGGTCTTATTAACCCATGTCATGATCGCCATAACAACAGCCGGCGGAACGGAGATCCATGCTGCCATGATCAGCCAGGAAGCAAGAAAACCTACATGTTTGTTGATACCAACGGTATTGTAGATCAACTCACCGCCTGATGTGTGGAACAAAGATGCCAGTTCACTGTATACAAGAGCAACTGGAAGGATGGCTACTGTCATCAAGGCAAATGCAAGGAATGTACCACTTCCACAGTATCCGTAAAAGACAGAATCCCAATAGTTTACGAAAGTAAAGATAGAACCTGTAGCAACTGTATAAACAAAGATAAGCTTTAAACTCTTGTTCAAACCGCCGCCTTTATTTTGCTTGTTTTCCATTATGAAACGACTCCTTTTCGTAAGTTTTTCCGGCGGTCATAAAACCGCCGCCGGGAGAGACCCCTATAAAGGTCTTAGAGCCCTTATCTGGGCCTCACTCCAGGTAACGTCCGAAAATTCACGCAGAACATACGCAAATAAAAAAGCCCAAAAACTCCATAAAAAGTTTCTGGGCTTCAATGCCTTTCTGTGGTGCTGATATACGCCGTTGCATATCAGGTTTAATTGAATTTTCAGTGTTAAAGAGATATCGCTTTAAGTGTCTACATCGTAACACACATAAACTGTTTTGTCAATAGTTTAACAAAATTTATTTTACTGCTCCGGTGTCAAAAAGGAGAACCTCACACCAGTTCCACTTTCCCCTGTTTCTATAAACAATTCCCCTTTCAGGCTGGACTGTACCAGGCTGCTGATAAGCCGCAGCCCTAATCCGCTGCTGGATCTTGAAACTTTCTTGTTATCAAATCCGCAGCCATCATCTTTTACTGTTACCCAGGAGTAGGTGGCTCCCTTTTCAATCTTCATCTGGATTTTTCCCTGTTTCCGACCTTTAAATGCATATTTTAAACTGTTCTGTACCAGTTCATTAACGATCAAAGCCACTGTAGATGCTGTTGTCTCTGTTAGTATTACATCTTCACCTTCAATTTCTGTAGAAACAGCACATTCTTCTTTCAAGCAGTTGTTTTCCATCAAAACATCTGTAATACGGGATATCAGAGCCTTTAATTCCACATTTTCACTTCCTGTATGAGACAGCAAATCATAAGTGATATTCATGCTGCGCACATGACTGGTAATGGTCCTTGCAAAGGCTTTTACCTTTTCATCTTTTGTATTAACTGCTTCCAGTCCGATCAGACTGATAATGGTCTGCAGATTATTTTTAACTCTGTGGTGCACCTCATGGATCAATGCCACACGATAAGCAATCTCATCCTCCATCTGATGCACCATTGTCTTATCTCTGAAAATAATGGCAGCTCCCTGAAAAACTCCTTTTTCCCAGATACCACTAATGACCGCATCCATAATAAAATTCGGTGTACATAACTCTCTTCGTATCACACCCCGGTTTTCCATAAGATCTGTCCAGCACCAGTCTGTAATATGCAATTCCCTGCAGCTGCGCCCCACAAGAGGTAATTCAAAACCCTTATCCTGATATAACACCTCTGCCTTTAGATTGGCAAATGTACATATTCCATCTGTATCATAAAGAAGGATCGCATCCTGAAGATAAGCACTGGCTTTTCCTAACTGCCGGTTAAAATGATCCGGATTTCCTTCTTTATTAATAATACGGATGGACTCTGTATTATTGCTTGCATTGGGATACTCATATGTCAGGGCTCCAATGATTTTTCCCTCATTGTTAAGTACCGGACTTACTGTGTGGCGTACCACAATCCTTCCTTCATCAATGATGCCGATCAGACCGCGGCCGGAAATACCTTCTTCCAATGCCCGGTACACGGCTGGTTCATCTTCCCTGCGTTCAATCTCCCCCATGATACTGCGTTTATACAGATCATAGTTGGGATGTCTGTACTGGGCAATAACCATAGATTCTTTTTCTCTTGTAAGCACATTGATATACGTATCTCCGCCTTCCAGATTTCCTACAAAAGGAAGGGAATGGGCTACCTCTAAAAGGATACAGATATCCCCGCAGCTAAGATCCGTTGCCTCTTCTACCAGCTGCACCATTTTTCTATCTGTATCATTTTGTATCATATCATTAAGAAGCTTATTTTTCTTCTGTTCCATAAATGCCCTCTTTGCTTTTTTATCAGCTCTCATATGCTTTTAAAAGCATTTTTGACAGTTCAGTCATGGAAATCCCCTTATCCATGGACAGACTTCGGATATAGGTATATGCTTCTTTTTCAGACATTTTTTTCCGTTCCATCACCAGCCCCTTTGCCCGGTCTAAATACTTTCGGTCATCTAAAGCTTCCTGTGTCTTGTGAAACTCCTTTGCCATAATCTCTCTCTGATTATAGTTATGGATAGCGATCTTTACTGATGGTATCAGTGTATCTTCATCTACCGGCTTTACTATATACCCCATTACATCCGTATTTACTGCCTGATCTGTAATTTCTTTGTCACGATAAGCCGTCAGAATAATAACAAATCCGGCCAGCTTGTCCTCATTGATCACCTTCGTTGCTTCCAGACCAGTCATCACCGGCATATTAATGTCCATAATAACAAAATCCGGCTTTTTCTGTCTGCATACTGCAATCGCATCCAGACCGTCTTCTGCTTCACCTACTACTTCATAACCATTATTTTCTAAAATTTCACGAATATACATTCGGATCAGCACTTCGTCATCTGCGATCACTACTCTATACATATTTTCCCCCCGTATTATAGGATTTTTCTATCCGTTTTCTAATTTTTTTCTGGCTTTCCCTCTCCGTTTTTATCCATTTCAATAGCCTCAGTAATATTAGACGCTGTTCCAGCCTGAATAATCCTTGACAATTCCATGAGCTTATCTGTATCCAGATACTCTTTTCCAAGATATGGTCCATAAGTGTCTGTAATATGGATATTCTGCTGACGGATGCTGTTCTCTAATTCTGCCAGGTTATTATTTACTTCTTTTAATTTCTGCTCTTTTTCTTCGATCTCTGCTTTGTGGCTGCCTTCGATCTCATCAGCAATAATATTTTTTGTCACATTTTCAAAGCTACTGATGGCATCTTTTTTCTTTGCCGCTATATCAGACAGCTCCTGCTGTGCGCAGGCAATCTCGTCATCATATTTTTCCAGATCATAAATATCTTCATTGCCGTCTTTTTCAATGCTGTGTGTAATAACTTTGATCTTCTTTTCATTGGAATTTAACAGGTTCCGGATTTCCCGTCCCTGTTTTAAGGCATCATGGTAACGGGACCGGCTTCTGTTTCCAATGGTCACATACAAGCCGCCGAAAATGATGATATCTGCAAAATAAACCAGCACCAGATACCATATCTTCCGGTCCGGAAGCAGGAAATAAATACCACATGGAAGCACTAAAAAGCAGATCAGAAAAGTAATAAAACCGATCAGCCGTTCCTTAAGCCCTCTTGCATAATACAGGGAATAATAAAATGTAGTACGGCAAAATGCAGGAACCTTGTCTTTCTGGAACATAGTCTTCATCTGTACCTGCAGGTCACGGTTATGCTCTCTCAGCACACTGGTTTCCTCTGCGATCCGTTCCTTCATTCCCTTATTTTTAGCTTTTTCACGCTGGGTTCTGGCCTTTTTCAGTCGTTCCTGGCCTTTTGCTATCTCTTTATCATAACTTGAATCAATCTCACTGCGCCGCTTTTTTATCGTCTGGTTCACCGAATCTGTCACTGCCTTTTTTGCAGCTGCCAGTTCTTTTTCCTGGCGTTCGCCCTGTTCTTTCATCTGTTTTGCTGTTGCCTGATCACAGCCCAAACGATAAACCGCATCTCTGGCATCTGCCAGAAATTTTACATAATCTGTAATAACCTGCTCCACCGCCCAGTACCTCCTCGCCGCCCGAATTTCGGGGGATTTTGTCATTATTTATAGCTTACTACAAAACTGTTCTGAGGGCAAGGGATGTTATTTTGGGCATTAATAATTAACCCACCATATCATTTTCTTATATCTGCACAACAAAAAAACAGAGGAATGTTCATTGAAAGGTCATTCCTCTGCTTTTTGTAAAAATCAATTAACTCATCATTCCATTTATTTTAACTCTACTAGCACTTCAATCTCACAGGCAATTCCTCCAGGAAGTGCATTTGTTCCAATTGCTGAACGGGCCGGAAGGCCTGCTTCTTCTCCAAACAGCTCTGCGATCAGATTAGATCCCCCATTTACTACCTGAGGCTGCATCCCAAAATCATCTGTGCTATTTACAAATGCCAGAACTTTCACAAAACGCTTAATCTTATTCAGATCACCCGTTTTCGCATCCAGGTTAGCAAGAAGATTGAGCATGCAATTATAAGCCGCCCTCTGTCCTTGCTCCAAAGTCAGATTTTTTCCCAATTTACCAATTACATTATTTCCATTTCCCAGATCTGGGCCACACCCTGAACAATACAAAAACTTTTCTCCCATTTCCTGTACAGGCGTATAAACGCCTCCTTTGGCCGGTGGTTCAGGAAGTACAATATTCTTTTCTTTTAAAATCTCATATACATCTCTCATTATAGTTTTCTCCTTTTTCAAAAAATACATTTATATTCTAATTTTGACTGTCCAGTTATGTTTGATTAAATACTTTTTTTAATAACGCTTCATAAAATTCCTGAGCCTTACGAACCTGTTCTTCTGTCGTAAACTCATCGATCGTATGCGCCTGAGCAAGGCTTCCCGGTCCACATATAACAGCCTTTACTCCACGTTCCGTCAAAAAGCACTGCTCTCCAGAAGCTCCAAATGCACAAGGTCCTTCTTCAGGCTCACAGCCAATGCTCTCTTTCTTTGCATCTAAGCACAATGACACAAACGGATCAGACACTGCAATTTCTCCACCTGGCATAAAAAAGTGAGGAACCAATTCATATCCTTCGATCCCCTGCTCTTTTAAACCACTCTTAAGGATCTTGATAACCTCATCATGACTCATATTAGGGAGAATACGAAAATCAAGAAGAAGTCGTACTTTTTCAGGAACCACATTGTCTTTTTCATATCCATTTAACATTGTTACAGCAATCCCTGGCGGAGGAAGAACCTCATGTTTTCTTTTTGACAATGATTGGTTGATCTCTTTAATGGCAAGGATTGTCCGCGCTGCTTTTGTCACTGCTGATTCTTCTATCTCTGGAAGTGCTGCATGACGTGCTGCCCCATATAAATCCACATAATCCCTTGAAACTCCTCTGTGGGCTACTGCAACCTTCAGATCTGTTGGTTCTCCTATCACTGCCCATGTTCCTGGCTTATACTCTGCAAAATAACTATGCTCCCCCAGATTGGAACTTTCCTCATCTGTAACAAACAAAAGTTTCAATTTTCCATGTGTGGGAGCGCCTTCATGTTGGATATAACGGATCGCAGCGCTGCACATTGCTGCTACGCCACCTTTCATATCAGAACTCCCGCGTCCATAAATCTTACCATCTTTTATCACCGCCTCAAAAGGATTTGTCTTCCAATCTCCTGATGCGGGAACAACATCCAAATGCCCATTAAACATGAATTCCGGACCATCTTTAGCACCAGCTTCTGCAATTAAATTTGCTCGATTATTTCCCAAATCCTGAACTCTACAGTGAAAACCATATTTTCCCAAAAGTTCTGCAAGATACACAGCTGCTGGTTTTTCATTTCCAGGTGGATTCACAGTGTTAAACGCAATTAGCTTTTTTAATATCTCAATGCAATCTTTTTCGTCTTTCTGCATGCCTTGCTCCCTCATAATATAATCCTAGAAATTCAGTTTTCGGTTTCTCGCAGTTACTTCCCAGGTTTTTGTGATCTTACCGCCTTCTGCAACTTGAATCTGTGGATAAAGAGCACTCGTTGGACAGATATGTGTCGGAATTACATACAGGCATTCTCCAATCTCCGGAACTCGATCCGGATTTTCCAATTTAAACGCCCAATGCTCCTCACTATGAATGATCGGAACAGCATCCTCTAACCCCACTATATAGCCTCTTTGCACTGCAGGGTCAGCAGCAATTCCTTTATAGCCAAGATCCGTCGTAAATACGCCTGGAGCCGGATGACTGATCACACGTGTCATAACAGCAGCAGCAGGAACACATGGAATATCCGGCAAATTCATGTAATATCCAGCATCGTTTATAAAAGCGGTTCCTGGTGACAAATACCAATTCGTATTTCTGGCATGGCACGGAAATGATGGCGTTCCACCTGCAACAACGATCTCGCAAGAGAATCCGTCCGCTTTCAGCCTGCTGATTACTTTTTCTACCTGTCGATCTGTCTCAAGTACTTTCTGGTTACGGACTGAAAACTCACGGTCATTATGGTTACCGTCATAGCAATGAAAACCAGACATACGAATACCCGAAAACTTTGCAGCAGCCCGATACATTTGATCTAAGTCTTTGATCGCAGCGCCAGTTCTATTCATACCCATATTAACATCGATCAAAACTGGCATCTCAAAATCTAATTCCTTACATACTTCAGAAAGCTTTTCCAATTGTCCAAGATCATCTTCTACCCCATAAAATATAGTATCCGGATAAGCTTTGGACAAATGAACGAAACGAGCCATATTCGGACCAATCAGCGGATATGCCAAAATCACCTGCTTGGCACCTGCCATGGCTGCCATTTCCGCTTCAGCGATCGTAGCTGTTTTAAATTTGCAAATTCCATATTCAAGCTGGAGTTTCACCATTTCAATCGACTTATGGCTTTTTACATGGGGCCATAAACGTTCCACAGAACCTGCAATCTGAATTGCTTTTTCAATATTCTTCCGAATCCCATCTTCATAATAGATCAGGCAAGGAGAAATCATATCTTCTGCCCCTTCTGCTGTATATGGATTTTTCATAGTAGTTTACTCCTCCTTTAATCATCCTTTTACGGCACCTGCGGTCATTCCCTGAACAATATATTTTTGAAGAATCATCGTTAAAATAATCGTTGGAACAATAACAACAATCGTTGCAGCTAACATTCTTCCCCAGCGGATATCCGCTCCAGACACAAAATACTGCAAAGATACCGGAAGTGTTCGCGTCTTTTCTCCACTCAAGATCAACGCAAACTGGAAATTATTCCATGAGCCTAAAAATGCAAGTGTAGAGCTTGTTACAAGACCTGGTGTACATACCGGAACCAGTACATCTAAAAAGCATCTCTGGCGGCTGCAGCCATCCACAATTGCCGCTTCCTCAAGTTCCAGCGGAATATCTTGGAAAAAACCAACCATGATCCAAACAATCAAGGGAAGAGAAAGTACCATATGACTTATAATCAAAACACCATACGTATCGATCATATGCAGCTTAGAAAAGATAAAATAATATGGCAGCAAGATTGATATGTTTGGAAGAAGACGTGCTGTTAAAATCGCTGTGCTTGCTTTTGTCATGCGGTAACGTGCAATTACATAAGCAGCCGGAACTCCCAGGATCAGTGAAAGCGCTGTAGAGGCGATTGCCACAATTGCGGAATTGATCATATAAGTTCCATAATGCTGTGTTTTAAAGATATAAATGTAATTATCCATTATAGGCTTAAAACCAAACAATTTCGGCGGCATAATGTATACCTGCGCCATATTTTTAAATGAAGAAATGAATACAAAATATAGCGGAAACAAAATCGGAATAATAATAATCAGGACCAGCAGCGCAAACGCCGCATTTTTTAAGTATTTGCGTGCTTTAACCTCCATAATATTCCACCAGCTTTCTTTGAATTTTCATTACAACTATGCTGAGGATCATCACGATCACAAACAATATCATCAGCATTGTCGATGACGTACCGAATTTGTAATATGAAAATGCAGTCTCATATGCGTATAAATTCAGAGTTCTGGACGCATTAGCCGGACCGCCTTTCGTCAGGGCATAAATCAGATCAAAGGATTTGAAAATATCGATAAAACGAAGTAATCCAATTGAAAATAAAGTCTGCGTCAGCAATGGAAGCGTAATTTTGAAAAAAGCCTGTACTGGTGTCGCCCCGTCTACCCTTGCTGCTTCCATTGGATCTGCCGGAAGAGAGGAAAGACCTGCCAGACATACAATTACTACCATTGGTGTCATCTGCCATGTCTCAACAACCGCAATTGCCGGTATTACAGTTTCTTTTGCTGATACAAAAGAAGATCGTGGAAGCCCAACTACACTGAAAATATAATTGATCAAGCCAGATGATGGTTCATAAAACAGCATCCACATCAAACCAACTGCAACTGGCGCCATCATATACGGAAGAAGTACGATCGTTTTTACTGCATTTTTTCCTATAAATTCACGGTTCAAGATCAATGCGATCGCCACGCCGAGCAAAAGCTCGGCTACTGTGGCTAATCCAGTGTAATAAAATGTAATCGCAAGAGACTGCCAAAACTCCCGGCTGCCTAACACATCAAGATAGTTCTTTCCCCAGTTAAGCTTCATTCCAGTTCCCATCAGCAAGTTCCAGTCACACAAACTAAATACTAATGTCATGACAATTGGAATGACGACCATCACAGCCATAAAAATCAAAACGGGGAGAGAAAATACCCATTTGATATGCTTATTGACGAAATTACTCATACGGATATGCCTCCCCGTATTCATCTGCATCTTTCAAAAGCTGATCTACCTTATCTGATGCTGCTTTCATCTTATCTTCCAGTTCTGTTCCTTCACCCTTTGTTTCAATGGAGTAAACGATTGCTTCACCCATAGCATCTCTTGCTTCAGAAACAGCTGTCATTCTCGGTAAACCATACTGGTTTGTTGTATCTGCCTTAATTTCTTCATTATACGCTTCAATATAATCTGCCGGCATTGCAGAAGTTACTCTGTCATCCTGCCATACAGAAGCCCGGAATGTTGGCATTCCCTTAGGGGTAATATCAGCTGCAACATCTTTTCCTGCTGCAAATTTCAAAAACTCCCACGCTGCCTCTTTATTTTTAGATCCAGAATAAATAGAAGCTCCCCATACAACCTGTTTATAAGACTGACGTCCTGCTGGTCCTTCAGGGATTGGAGCAACACCAACTTTGTCATAGTAAGCAGATTCATTCTCATCTACAAGAGTCTGATATAATGCAATTGCATCAATACACATACCAACCTGTCCTGCATTAAATAACTGAGTCATCTGAGAATATCCCGCTGTCAAAATTCCTTCTGGTGCATAATTTCCAAGAAGTTTCCCATAAAATTTCGCTGCGTCAATATCTTCCTGCGTATTAAACGCGCACACACCATCCTTGAAATAAGAACCGCCATATCCAAACAAAAATGGAGAGAACTGACTAGTCAGAGCAACTTTCTCACCCCTGCATGCAATTCCGTAAAAGTTATTCGCCGGATCTGTAAGTTTTTCACTTGTTTCTAAAAGTTCATCATATGTTTTTGGTGGTGTTAATCCCTTTTCCTCAAAAACATCCTTTCGATAAAACATAAGCTGTACAGAGGAATAAAGTGGAAGTGCTCCAACTGCTCCCGAAGACTGAATCTTGATCTGATCCATTGGAGCAGACGAAAAATCATCCCAGTCAAAATCTGAATCTGTCAGATAGTTATCTAAGGGTTCGATCCAGCCATTATTAGAGTATGCTGCCATATCCTGCAGAGGACTCATCATAAATGCATCTATCGTTGAAGAACCTGCCAAAAATTCTGTCGTTGTCTTTTCTCTCAGTTGGGATTCTCCATAAAGTTCAAGATTAACAGTGATTCCTGTTTGCTTCTCAAAATCATCCAGATATTTTTCCAATGAATCAGAAATCTGTCCTGTCATACTTAACACACGGATCGTAGTACCTGCATATGGTTTTTCTGCAGCCCCATCTTCTGAAGAAGTGCTGCTCTGTGCTCCGCCTGAAGCTCCTGTTGTATCTCCAGGAAGTCCACTGGTTCCACCTGAACACCCTGCCAAAGATCCTGTCACCATCAGTACACTAAGCGCCAAACAAAGTTTTCTTTTCATAAGCATCCTCCTTGATAAATGACCATTGTTTCTTTCTGTCCTAAGTATACTGATTCTTTTTTCTGTTTTGAATAAAGAAAAATAGGGAGTTCTGAGACATTTGTCCATTCCCAAAATCCCTATTCATCCACTATTAGGACAATATTTTGCTTTTTTTGTATAATCGTGCAGTTGTCAATAATTTTTGCTTTTTTTTACTTCGCTAGGACTAATCGTATAGTATTTTTTAAAAATCCGGCTAAAATACGACAGATCCTGAATGCCTATTTGTTCTGCGGCTTCTTGTACCTGAATATTTTTCTTTGTAAGCAGCTCATAGGCCCGTCTCATTTTCATGCTGTTAAAATAATTCAAAAACGTATCTCCAGTCTGTTTCTTAAAGAGCACGCAAAATTGACTTTTTCCAAGTGCGCAAAAATTAGCTGCCTGCTCTAAACTGATATTTTCTGCCATATGCTCCTTTAAATATGTAATTAATCTGACAATATCCGGATTCGCGCTGCGGCTCACTTTCAAATATCTTAAAATTGTACTAACACCCTTTTCAAACGCAAATTCTAAATCCAAAAGTGTTTCTGCTTCCCAGAAAGCCTCTGTTGAATAGGACTCTTCTTCTGTCTCTCTCCCTATCAAATCAGGAATATTACAGTTCTGCCCAGATAGTACAATCCAACTTTCAACAACCAAACGGCGGATTGGAAGAATCCAATTCCACTTTCTCTTTTTCGCAAGTTCCTCAAACCACTGTCCTGTCAATGCCAAAGCCTTTTTCTCATCTTGTGAAAATACAGCTTCCTGAATCTGTGCCGGAAATTTCCAATGTAAAAGCGTATCATTCCATTCATCATTTTCCTGCCCAGCCACTGCTGCTTCCGTTTCATGAAAACTTTCCTTTCCATCAAAAAAGCGTAGCTGTGCGGCTCTGTTCGCTTTTTCATAATATTCAGGAATTTTAATCCTCGAATCCCCTCCTACATTTACACCCAGCGAAACTGTAAGATTAAAATGTGTTTTTAATACTTCATTAAGCTGGTGCAACGTATTCTTCAGATCTATTTCCTGGCGTTTTCCTGCTGCATATCTCTGGATCATCATAATCTCATTATCACTTGTAAAGGTCAGGTCTGTTTTCATATTTCCGCCAAAATATTCACGGATCATATTTAAAAGTCCATATTGAAATAGATGGTGATCATGTTCCTGACTTCTTTTCATTGTTCCATTCCTATCAATCAGAAAACACCCTAAATCATAAACTTCAAATGGATCATAATAATATCCAAGCTGTTCCAACACTTCTTCACGATCTGCGATCGATAATCTAGATGACAAACAGGTCCTTAATGTTTCCTCCCGATTAATTGTTTGGATTTTTGTGTATTCTTTTGGATTTTCCTGTGTCCGCTGTTTTTCTTCTTTTTCAAGATCATCACATAACTTTTTTACAATTTTTTCCATTGTATCCTTGGTAAATGATAATTTCAAGATATAGTCTTCTGCTCCAAGTCGGATTGCCTGCTTTACATACTCAATATCCCCCATACAACTAAGTACCACAACTTTTATATACGGATAATTAGTACGGATATAACGAACTAATTCAATTCCATTCTTCCCTGGCATCATAATGTCCGTAAAAACAATATCCGGCACTTCCTTCTGAATGCATGCAATTGCTTCTTCTGTACTTTCGCAAACTGCCTGTACCTGGCAGCCATATTCTTCCCAGTTTAAGCAAGATTGAAAACCTATTCTCACGATAATTTCGTCATCAACAATCATTATTTTTCTCATGTTCGTCCCCCTCACCTGGAAATATTAAATAAATCTTTGTTCCACACCCTGGACATGATTCAATATTGATCCCGTAATCTGCTCCATAACGGATTTGCATCAGTTCATGGATACTTGAAAGTCCTATTCCCGTTACATGCTTTCTCTTTTTTCCGCTATCCAGTTCTTCCATCACTTCATTTAACCGCTGCTGTTCAATCCCGGAACCGTTATCCTGGATTATAATACAAACATTTTTCGTTTGTATTCCCTGTTTTGTATAAAAGCGCTCTGCTCTGATATGGATCTCCCCATGCTCCGTATGCTCCATACCATGTAAAACTGCATTTTCCACTAAAGGTTGTAAACAAAACTTAATTACTTTAAATTCCATCAGATCTTCTGGTATTTCCTCAAAAAGCTGGATTCTGTTTTTTAACGCCCAGTTTTTAATTTCTACCCAGGAACGTACAACCTTTACTTCTTCCCGCAAAGAACCTTCCTCTTCTTTCCGGTTCATTGTATTTTCCAAAAGGACTCCTAGTGATGTGATCATATCTGCAATATTGCCAGCGCCAGAGATCATTGCAGACCACTTGATTACATTTAAAGTATTGAAAAGGAAATGCGGGTTAAGCTGGGCACGCAGCATTTCATACTTTAAGTTTTGCTGAAGTTCTCTCTGTTTCAACGTTTCTGCTGATAATTTTTCAATATAATCCACCATTCCTGCGATCTCATGTTCTGCTTCCATAATACCAAAATTTTTCTTGTTAAGTACTTCACGATCTTCTTTTTTCACTACCTGGGTTCCGCCAATATTAACTTGACTTACCCTTTTTATTAAACGGTTTAACGGCGTATTCACATAAACATACATAGCTAAACAAAGCAAAAATGCTGCTCCCGCTACTACGACCATCATAATCGACATAGTATGGTACAGCCGGTCAACTGACTGAGTTGTAACAGCAAGTGGAACAATATTAATAAGCCGCCAGCCACTTCCCTTTATATTGACATAATGGATCATGTACTCATTTTGCTCTTCTTTATAATGAAAATACCCATTTTGTTTATTCAATTGCTGATCTAATGTATGATCTGAAATTGCCTGAACAACTTCAGGTGCGTTTAAATTGCCATTTTGATAAATAGGGACATTATCATTGTTAAATAAAGCAAGGCAAGACCCCTCATTTGGAACAAGAATATCTGTAAGACGCTGAACAGGAAATGAGACATAGGAAATACCTAGAAATCTCTGATTATTGTAATCACGAATTTTTCGAATAAACATCAAATACGGGGTACCTTCTGCATTAAATTCTCCTTTGTTGGTATAATAACAAGGCGCAATCCATTTTGAAATATCTTCTGAATCGTAAAAATTCTGATACCATGACTGGTCTTTTGCTTCTAAAGCAAATACCGATCCAAAAGAGTGATTATTATCGATCCCATCAGCAATGCTATACACACTGCCATCAACTCCAGCAATTATATAATGCAATTGATAATCAAAAAAGATATTTCGATAAAATGTAAGCGTATTCTCTACAGAACGAATCCGCTCTGCATTTTCAGAAGAGTAGATTCCACATTCTCCTGCACGTCCTAAGTCTGATGAAACCTGCCTGTTGGTGCTGGAAGCTGCTGACAATTTGCGCATGGAATCTGTCAGATTTTCCAAAGCCATTTCATTCCGGTCCATATATTGCGCAATAATACCAGCTTCCTGATTGATCAAAATATCTCGGCTATTTTTAAATGTATAACGCATTATAAGAAAAACGCATAAAAAAAGAAAAATGATACTGATATAAATCAGCTTCATACGCAGATTGATCCGAAAATGATATTTTCTTTTTCCCATCCCGTTTCCTCCAAATAGTAAGATATTTTTAATTATTTTATTATGCTTCTACCTCATTTTTTTGTCAATATTACAAACAGCAGACCAAAAGAACATTTATCAATACCTTCTTCGATCTGCTGTCTTATTCTTTACGCACCCCACCAGGCAACTTTCCCTGATTGGGTTATATTAATTCTATTTCACTACATAATTGGATTTTTCCAGTGTAAATCCTACTTCTTTTTCCATTTCAGCGCCACCGCAAAGATAAATCTTCACTTTTGCATTTTCCTGTTTTCCAGAAAATCCATCAGGCTTCGTTTTTACCCAGAAAGCAGCATATCCGCCCATAACCGGTACTGTCTTTGGACCAACGATCTGTATATTTCCTTCTGTTTCAAGACTTACAACACCTGGAAAATATACCAGTGTAGTATCCGCTCCGTCATGTGCCCTGCAGACAACACGCACTGCATCTTCATAATCACCGTAAAGCTGTGTTCCGTCTGCTTTGACCTCCAAATCAGCGAAACAAGAGTCTCTTAAAAACTTCTTTTCAGCCACTGGCTTATCCTTGTAGTAGCCTACAATGCGGCCGTCCTGCCAGATATCCTGCCAGATACCGATCTCTTCCTCAATCTCAATCGGCGGGTGGTCTAAGCCGATATAGCGGTTGTCCGGATAATAGCGCACTGGTGCTTTTCCGTACATTTCTACTTCAATGTAATCGCAGTTTGTAAGGATCATAAATGGTGCAACCAGCTTATTTCCTTTATTATCACCTCTGGAGAATTCGGTAGTTGCTTCCATAACGATCTCTTTTTCAGGGCTCATCTGGCTGCGCAGCACATAAGCGGCATATTTTGGCACACGGAACATGTCCATAACACCATGATAGCAGATCTTGTCACCTGAACCGTAATCACCGTGTGTATTATAATCAAAGGCACACCAGCCAATAATACCCATCATTTCTTTAGAAAGAGCAGACTGGTTGAAGATCCTTGCATAAGCTCTCGCATGGATGGTACGCTTATCTGCGCTGTCCCACATCTTGGTCGGGAAGGCAGTTCCTGCAAACTCTGTGATTAAAAATGGCACCGGCTCTGTCAGTCCTGTTGCCTCCTGGCGGCCTCTGAACAGCTTGGTAGCGTCCGGATCACAGTCAGAGTAGGTAAAGTCATTGAGAGAATAAACATCCTCTAATAAATGGCTGTTGCTGATGTAGCGCACACCGGTAGTCGGTCTGGACGGATCCAGTCTGTGAGCCAGTGCATTTGCCTTTGTATACAGTTCATCGTCATCCAGAGACTCATTAATATGGATGCTCCAAATAAAGATAGACGGATGATTATACTGGGTCATGATCATGGCCTCAATATCCAGCATCATAACACGCTTAAACTCTTCTCCACCAATAGATCCCCAGCCTGGGATCTCGGAGAATACTAAAAGTCCGATCTCATCGCAGCGGTCCAGAAAATACTCAGACTGCATGTAGTGGGAGGTGCGGACGGTATTTACATTTACAAACTCCTTTAAGATCTCTGCGTCCTTTTCCTGGGCACGTTTTCCTAAAGCATAGCCAACATATGGGAAAGACTGATGACGGTTTAAGCCAACTACTTTGACCTTCTCTCCGTTGATAAACAGGCCTTCCGGCTTTGCCTCTACCGTACGGAAACCGGTACGTGCTGTATGGCTGTCCATTGCAGCGCCGTCCTTCTTTGTTAAAACTACTTTTACAGTGTACAGATATGGGTCATCCGGGTTCCATTTATGTACGCCAGTTAAAGTCTCCGGCTCTAAAGTATAGCCTTTATGTCCGCCTGCCACGGAAATTTCTCTCTTATAGCTTAAAACTTCTTTTCCTTCTGCATCAGAAACAGTGACAACAGCCTCTGCCCCGAAAGCGTCTCCCTTATTGTCCACTACCACTTCCGGTGTTAAAACTGCGTCATCCCCCTTCAGTTCATAGCGTACCAGAAGACGTTCTACATAAGCCTCATTGCACTGATACAGCCATACATCACGGTAAATACCGCCATAGGTCAGATAATCAATGGCATAGCTGAATGGCGGGATATCTTCCCGCTCTCTGCTGTCTACCTTCAGCACGATACGGTTTACTCCCTTTACACAATAATCCGTGATATCTACAAAACTCTTAGAATAACCGCCCTTATGCTCTGTAACGGTCTTTCCATTTACATAAAGCTCATAATAGGTCATAACACCATCAAATACAAGAATGGTGCGCTGTCCCTCTTTCTGCTCAGAAAGGTCTAATTCCTTTGTATAGCCGGTGATCATAGCTGTTGCACTGTGGCTGAAATAGCTTAATGGCAGCTCTTTTACTGTATGAGGCAGGTTCACGTTCACTGCCTTTTCTAAATCGTCCTTCTCCTTTAAACTGTCCTCAAATTTCTCATAAAATTTCCAGTTCAGATCCCACAAAACCGGATGTTCCATGTAAAAGCCCTCCTAAAATATATAATGTCCTCCACCTCAAAGCGGGTCTTTGCTCTTTATTCTTTTACAGCTCCTGCTGCCACGCCTTCTACAATGTGTTTCTGAAACAGCAGATATAAGATCACACTTGGCAAAGCCACTACGATGATGCCGGCTGCCAGCAATGGCCATGAGTTCTGCTGTGCCCCTGCATAGCGCATGAGGAAGGTGGTCAGTGTCTTATTCTGGTTCTTTGGCATGTACAGATAAGGGATGTACATGTCATTTACAATAGATACGGTCTTTATAATGACCAGAGTCGCTGTTGCCGGAGTTAAAAGCGGGAAAATGATCTGGGAGAAGATGCGGAAATATCCGCAGCCGTCCATCATAGCACTTTCATCCAGTGATACCGGTATTCCGCTGATAAACTGGCGGTAAATATAAAGCTGCATCAGGTTTGCTGCAATGTAAATGATGATCGGCGCGCCTAAGGTATTATAAAGGCCCAGTCCCCGGATCACCTGGAAACGGGCGATCTCCACGATGTTGGTGGGCACCATCATTGCCAGATAAAACAGTATGTAGATTACTTTCTTAAAACGAAACTGGAAGCGCTCTAAACAGTAGGCAGTCAGAGAACCTAACAGCACGTTAAAAACGATACTGACTACCACGATCTTTATGGTATTTACAGCAGAACGGACCAGATAACGCTCATGAAATACTTTACTGTAATTGTCAAAGGTGATCTGTGAAGGAGATAACCACAATGGAGACTGTACATGCAGTGTTCCCGGTGCTCTTAAAGAGCTGACTACTGTTACCAAAAGAGGTAAAAACACGATCATAATAAGAAGGAGAGAAACCAGATATTTCCCTGCAAGTATTAATTTTTTATGCATATTTCTCCTCCTTACGACGCATCCACTCTGTAATAAACTTCTGGATCATGCGCACAGCTACGATCATAAAGATCATCACAACTGCCATTGCAGATGCCATACCAAAGTTATTGTACTTAAATGCTGTATCAATAGTGAAAATGGAGAAGGTATTAGAAGCTCCGCCAGGTCCGCCTGCTGTCATGATATATGGGATATCGAACATCTGAAGGCTTCCGTTGATCACGTCAAAGATCATGAAATCAAGGACTGTACGGATCGCCGGAACCTGGATATAGCGCAGGCGCTGCCAGCCATTTGCACCGTCTACTACAGCTGCCTCGATAATGTCCTTTGGCACAGATGCAAGACCTGCCATAAATAAAACGATATGGAAGCCCATATAACGCCAGATCGACACATAAGAAAGGACAAAATTGACGATCTTCGGGTCAGAAAGCCAGCTGCGGATAAAAGCGCCAAGTCCCAGTTTTGTAAGGATGTAGTTAAAACCGCCTTCCACCGGTGAGAAGAAGTAGGAAAAGGAATAGGAAATTCCTACGCCGTTGATGATAAAGGGAAGGAAGATCACGGCCTTTACAAAGCCGGAGCCTTTGAAACGGCTGGAAAGGATCACTGCCAGCACCAGTTCGATCGGCATCATCAGTCCATGGATGATGAGGTATGTCATGTTGTTGCGAAATGCCTGCCAGAATTCCGGGGATTTAAAAAAGAGTTGCCGGTAGTTGTCAGCGCCAATAAAACGCCGCACCGCAGCAACTCCGTCCCACTCCTGGACGCTCATGTGGATGAGCTCCCAGGACGGGTAAACTACAAATATACAAAGTAATATCACCGGAATGAGCAAGGACAGGCTTAAAAAACGGATCTTTTTCTGGTTGAGCCTGTTCATATTATCCTCCTTACTGAAGATTTAACTTCTGACGTGCCTCTGCCCAGGTCTTGTTCATCTGGTCAAATTCTGCATTTAAGTCAAATCCGTCTGTCAGCATCTCTGCACCCAGCTTCTTGCAGTCAAACTTGGTCTCAGATACCATGTTGATGAAGTCGCTGCCACCTGCATTGTAGGTAACAAAGTTTACTTCTGGCTGCTTCTCTGGTGCTGTCTGGAGAACTGGATCCAGCTCCTTCGGGAATGGGGTCATGGTGCTGTCGCTGCTGATAGAAGCGATATAATCAGGATACCATGCGTCACTGAAGTAGAATTCCAGGAATGCTTTTGCAACTTCCGGATTCTCAGAGTTCTTGGTCACGCTTAAGAAAGCATCGCCCTGTGTTACCAGGTTGAAATCTTCAGAAGCATCATCACGGAATGGCAGGTAGAAGGTAGACATTCCGGTTGTATCATAGCCGTCTGCCTTGTAAGCAGTTAAGAACATTGGGCTGTTTAATGTTAATGCGCTCTTCTTCTTTGCAAATAATGCGCGGCTCTGATCATAAGTAATTCCCAGTGGGTCGCTTCCTAAAACGCCCTTCTGGAACAGATCATAGATCTTTGTGTATACAGTATTAATCGCTTCGCCTTTAGCAAATGGAGCATCCTGTGTAGTCATCATATCCCAGTAATTTCCATTTCCGCTCTGTGCAGCCGGGCCGTACTCCATTAACGGGTAGGTTGGCCATTCATCTTTTGCACCCATGCAGATGGCGCCAAACTCAGGATCTTTTGCACCGTAGTAATCCTGCAGCTTCTGACATACATCTACGAATTCGCCCCATGTTTCAGGAACTTCTACACCAGCTTCCTCAAACATATCGGTCCAGTAGAATACATAGTCATTTGCCTTACGGTCCGGGATACCTAAGATCTGTCCGTCTACCGGATACATAGAAGCGATCTGGTTGTTCTTGTTTGCTTCAGTATCTGTTAAATCTACCAGATATTCCTTGTACTGGTTCATACTGTCGGACTTGTTGAACATCAGGTCCGGAAGCTCATTGGCAGAAGAACGGATCTTCATAGAGTTAAAATATTCCGGCTCTGCGTTAAATTCCTCAATATCCAGTTCCACATTTGGATACAGTTCCTGGAAGCGTTCTTCCAACCCCAGCTCTTCAAATGTTTTAGCTGCTGCAACGTCCCATGTTGCCAGTGTAAGAGTACACTTAACATCATGATCTACCTGCGCACCTACTCCCTCAGAAGCAGCCTCTGTGTCCTTTTGGCTTTCCTGTCCTGCTGCTGCCTGTGTGGTCTGCTCACTTGTACTGGAGCTACCTGAAGAACAACCTGCACTGATAGCCGCTACAGCGGCGATAATACCTGCGGCACATAACACCCGTTTTTTCATAATATCCTCCTTTGTGGAAACTGAAAATTTATGGGAAACAAATGTCTGCTTACGCAGCTCCTTGTTTTCCCTGTACTCGTTGTACTTTAAGTTTATCAATTCCACAAAAGCAAAACAATGAACTTTGGTACGATTTCCTGCACTATGGTTTGGTGCTGTTATTGCTATTGCTGCTGTTATTACTGTTCATCCGTCTCAAGACTGGCTCTGTGCTCTTTCCTGTAGGCTGACGGGCTCATCCCCGTTTCCGCCGAAAATACACGTACAAAATATTCTACACTGTTATAACCTACAGACTGGCTGATCTCCTTCATCTTCTGCTGTGTACCCTGTAACAATACTTTCGCATGGTGGATGCGCAGCTTCTTTAAATAACTGGAAAAAGAGCTTCCCATTTTCCTTGTAAATAAAGTACTGAAATATTTCTCGCTGAAACCTGCATAGGAAGCCACCTCTCCCAGTGCCAGGTCCGGCTTATAGTAATTATCATTCAGGTAATCCACTGCCGTCTTCATCTCGTCCGGGAACTCAAACTGATAATGGAGCTGCATGTAACGCTTCATATCATTTAAGTAATTTACCAGCCAGATCCGCAGTTCCTGCTCCGTCTGCAGCTTATCCACCTGCTGCTTCAAGTCATTTTCATATACATAATCTGTATCTTCAATCTGGTGGATCAGGGACATGGCAATATGATATGCCAGATACAAGGCATACTTTTTCCCGAACGTAAGGCTCATACTTGCTGCAGCAGCCAGTATTTTGGACTTTTCTGCCTCAAAATTTATATTTTCTCCCTGTTTTAAGGCTTCAATGATCCCCGTATATTCGTCCTTGCAAGAAAGGGCCTGTTCCCTGTTAAATTCCCCGTAGTCTTCCGGTGAAAACATGTTTTTGGACTTCATAACATATTTTATGGTCAGGTTGGCTTCTGCCTCTGAGAGACAGTTTTCAAAATCTTCCGGGCCTTTTCCAATACTGCTGATGCCTGCTGCCACCGTTATGTTCACATAGCTTTTCCATGCCCGAAGAAGGCGCCTGCACACCCGTAACACTGCCTGGATATCATCCCCCTCTCCCAGCTGGTAAAGCATAGTAAGGCTCACATCTCCTGTAGGGACTAAAAATGCATGAGAGGCGATCTGACTGATCTGCTCTGCCAGATTTAACAGCACAGGGAAAAAGTCCCGGTTTAAGTCTTTTCCAAATTTCTGTACGATCTCCCAGTAACCTCTGATGGAAAAGCGGACAATGCAGTAGCGGCCCGGCAAAAGTCCTTTTTCCGGCTCTGCCTGTCCACGAAGCAGGGTCGTCATGCGCATTTTCTCTGACTGACCATTTTCATGTTCCGTTCCTGTACTTCTTCCTGCTTTGATCAGCTCCTGACGCATGTCCTCTAAATGGCGGGTAAATGTTTCCGTTCCCAGCTCTCTTTTCAGGCAATAATCGTATACTCCCAACTTAAATGCCTGGCGCACATAGGGGAAATCATTGTATGCACTGAGCACCAGAATCTGTGGCGGATCAGGCTTCTCATTTACATGCTGGATCAGTGCCAATCCGTCCACCACGGGCATCTGGATATCCGTTACCAGAATATCCACCCGCTCATGTTCCATATATTCCAGGGCTTCCCGGCCATTGCTCATGCAGCCCACCAGTTCAAAGCCCAACTCTTCCCAATCTACCATGGTACTGAGCATCATACGCATAATTGACTCATCATCTACAATCAGAACCCGATACATTGTCTTTCTCCTCCGTTTTTCCTGTATCTACTGCCAAAGTTCCCTTTTCATCTTCCGGATGGATCACCGGAAGACTTAAGCGGACTTTTGTATATTTTCCCTTTTCAGACTGGATCTGCACGCCATAGGCTTCACCGAAATTTAAACGCAGCCGCCTGTGGGTATTACTTACGCCAATGGATCTGCAACCGCTCCTTTTTTCACCCTTAAGGACCGCCTCAATAGTCTGTTCATCCATTCCTTTTCCATTGTCTGTTACCTCAAAAATCAGCTTATCACCTTTGATATACCCGGTAACTATGATCTCGCCTAACTGCTCATCCAGTCCATCAAAACCATGGGTGATGCTGTTTTCCACCACCGGCTGCAGCAGCAGTTTCGGCACTTTGCAGTTAAGTGTTTCCGGAGTAATGTCCATTTTTACCTCAAAACTGTCCATATAGCGGAACTGCATAATATATATGTAGCTGTTCAGCACAGAGAGTTCATCAGATACCCGGTAAAATCCCCCGTCCCTGTTTAAAACTGCTGCCAAAATGTTCTCCAAGGCCGTTACCATGTCCCGCATGCCGTCAAATCTGGCAGTGACCGCCATCACCTTTAAGGTGTTTAATGTATTCATCAAAAAGTGTGGGTTCATCTGGGACTGGAGTGCCAGCAGTTCTTCCTGGTATTTCTCTTTCTGGTTCTTTTCTGTCTGTGTCAGCAGGTTTCTGAAATAGACTATGAAAAGCATGCAGATCGTAAGGATCACCAGAAGGCTTCCCATAGCGAACTGCCAGAATTCTCCCAACAGTTCCCTGGAACCAAATGCATTCACCAGATACCAGTCTGATTTTGGCACTTTCTGGAACATGTAATCGGTTCCATTTTTCCGTATCTTAAATGTATCGCTGGATGCTTCTTCTGTATTCGCTTTCTCCAGCACTTCATCAGGAAGCCTGGTCCCTTCCCGTTCCCCATTCATAGCCCAGCCATCAGAATTTACAAGCCATATCTTTCCCGACTGTCCGCTTTTATTGTAACTGTTAAGCAGTGTGGGGAGTTTGGACAGTTGATATAGCGCCACACATTCCACCTGGGACATATTATCCGGCGCTACGCTGGCGATCCAGAACGTCTCATAGGCTGCACCTACACGGAAGAAATAATTTCTCTGTTCCAAGGATGTTTTTACCTTTCCCGGATCCTTTAACGCCTGCTGATACCAGTCCATCTGACTTAATTCTGACACAGTATAGCGCATCTGCCACCTTGGGACAATAGCTGTGCTGTCATCCTTATAGATCTGGATATCCAGGATATTATATTCAGGAGCAGCCATCAGCTGGTAGATGGAATCAATCTGCGCCTCTGCTGTTTTCACCTTCTGCTCATCATTTCCCGCTGCATCCCGGATCACTTCCCCATCCTTAAAATTAAGGATGTGGGACAATGAAAGCGCCGCGCTTTTGCGCTCTTCCTCATACAGCTCAAACACCGCCTGTCTGGTCACTTCCACAGAATTTAAACGCGCCCTGTAAATATACCGCCCAGCGATCAGAAATATCACACTGAACACCACCAAAACCGGCAGAACTACCAGCATAAGATAACTGGAAGCTACATCTTTTATAAGCCCTTTTTTTACGAATTTTTTCATTTCTTTTCCCATTTATATTCTACAAAAAAAGTCATTTGATACTGTTAATTCAAATTAATTTTATTCAAACTGATTTGAACAAAATCATTCTGAACTAATGGTATTACAAATTAGTATATTAATCTATTTTCCAGATTGATTCATTTATACCTTAATATATCTTGTCATACGCCCCGATCCAACTCGTTGTATACTTCCTGTTTTTACCATTTCTCCTAAAACAGCTTCCACCGTAGTCGGACTGACATCTGGTAATATTTTGCATATTTCTGATTTAGAAATAGGTGTCAGACTATTTAACACCGTAGACTCTATTCGGGCTTTTTTGGTGATTTTCCTGCCATTTACAATAGCAAAACGTTTGTCCAGCTCTTTATAACACATATAGAGCGTTGACAGGAAATTTTCAATAAATGGAAAATATGAATTTTCATTTTTCCCCCAGTCTATTGATGACTTTCGTAATGACTCATAATAATACACTTTATAATTATTTATCTGTTCTTCAAACGACACATATTTTCCAGCATCAAACCCGTTTTTGTAAAGCAATAATAAGGATAACAGCCGGGACATTCTTCCATTTCCATCCCGAAACGGATGAATACAAAGGAAATCTAGGATAACACAGGGAATAAGCAATAATTGATTAATATTGGCATCACTGCGGGCATCCATATATGCAAGGGTCAGCTGTTCCATTGCTTCTGGTGTTTCCAACGCTGATGTGGGATGAAACCGAACCTTTCGTCTGCCTTCCGCGTCAATTTCCAGAATCACATTATCATCCGTCTTATACTGACCACCGATACCATTTCCTGTAAACTGCATTAAAATCTCATGCAGACGCAAAATATCAGCTTCACGAAAATCAATATGTTCATACCCTAAATGAATCTCATTTAAAGCATCACGATATCCAGCAATCTCAGCTTCATTATGATTTAATGGCGCACTGTTCTGATTAACGATCTCTGCAATACGTTCATCACTGGTCACAATACCTTCAATGGCATTAGAACTTTTAATTGACTGTACTTTTGCTACAGCCTCTAATTCAGTAAATATCTGTATATATTCTTCTTTTCGTACGCCTGCCATTGTTTTTAGTTCTGCGATATTGGCAGTAAGGTTTACTAAATTAGCTGGAAGTAATCCATTATTTAAAAATGAATAGTCAAAATACCTCATCACGGCACCGCCTTTCTGCATATGATTCTACCATGTCATATGCAGAAAAAGCAATCTTATCTGCATATAATTCTATCTTTTATATGCAGATAAGATGTGTTTTTCCTTCTGTACACATCTCATCAATATATGCTATACTGACATGTAACACTTAACAAAAAAGAAAGGCTGGGAAATACATGTTTCGGATGTGGGGAAAGATCATGAAGGATAACCATCTGGTGAAGGATATGGTAGCCTGCTGCGGTGACTATTCTATTTCCAGAACGCAGATGGTTTTTAACTGTTTAGATGAGATCTGCTATAAGTTTGACCTGGAAAAGCCTATGTGGCTGGATTCTACTGTCCAGGATTTTAAATATCACGACAAAGCCCGGTTTACCCAGGATAATTTTATTGAAACAGTGGATTTTGATTACCTGGAAATACAGGTGATCGAGGAATAACAAGTACATCGTTTTCGAAATAACTATACCGCTCACTTGTCTGCGAATCTGATTGCACAGGCCTAAAAGCCTCAGCGTAGCCCGCTACGCCTGCGTTTTTAGACCTGCACACTCAAATCCGCATCCTACGTGAACAGTACAGTTATTTACGAAACGATGTACTAGCTAACCGCGCCTTTTGTGCGGTCGCTTGTGGCAAACTTCCTCATCATGCAAGTGCCCATCCCAGGCACAAAAAATACCCCGGCAGCTGCCATTTCCAGGCAGTTACCGGGGAATTTTAATTATCCCGATATCAGAATGCGCCAAAAACGCATCCCCTGATTTTCACGCTTTACTTACAGACTCTTCACAGTTTCAGCAACACGCTCTGCTGTAAATCCAAACTTTTCAAACAGCTGTGCTGCAGGACCGGAAGCGCCAAAGCCTTCCATGCATACAGTTGCACCGTCAAGACCTACATAACGTCCCCAGCCAAAGTCGGAAAGTGCTTCTACTGCAACTCTCTTTCTTACAGCCTTTGGAAGAACAGACTCTTTGTATTCTGCACTCTGCTCCTCGAACAGATCCATACATGGCATGGATACAACACGCACATCCATTCCATCCTTTAACAGCAGTTCTTTTGCTTCTACTGCCAGGCTTAACTCAGAACCGGTAGCAATGATGATCGCATCCGGAGTTTCCTTTGCAGAATCAGCTACAATGTAAGCGCCCTTGATCGCATCGCGGCCAGTTCCTGCTAACTGAGGCAGGTTCTGTCTGGTCAGTACCAGAGCAGTAGGTGTCTTTTCAGAGGTAATAGCGCTGTACCATGCTGCTGCAGTCTCTTTAGCATCTGCTGGACGGAATACATGGAAGTTAGGCTGTGCACGCAGCATAGCTAACTGCTCGATGGGTTCATGGGTCGGTCCGTCTTCGCCTACACCGATGCTGTCATGGGTCAGGACATAAACTAACGGCACCTGCATCAGGGATGAAAGTCTTGCAACTGGCTTCATATAATCACTGAATACAAAGAAAGTCGCTACATAAGGGATCACGCCGCCGTGAAGAGCCAGACCATTTCCAATAGCAGTCATTGCCTGCTCTCTTACACCAAAGTGCAGGTTCTTTCCAGCATAATCAGCCTTGGAGAAGTCGCCTTCACCCTTTAAATTGGTCTTATTGGAAGGAGCCAGGTCAGCGGAACCACCAAACAGGTTCGGAACCACTTTATTGATCTTATTTAACAGCTCACCGGACAGATTTCTGGTTGCCTGTGGCTTGTCCTCATAGGACCAGAACTCTTCATTATCCCAAAGCTTCTTAGGCAGGTTTTTGTCATGATACTGATCCCAAAGCTCCTTCATTTCCGGATACTTCTCACAGTATGCTGCAAATCTTGCATTCCAGTCTTCTTCCGGTGCCTTTAAGCTTTCTTTTACCTTATCCATGTGATCATAAACATCCTGAGGTACATAGAATGGTTCCATGCTCTCCCAGCCTAAGTTTTCCTTCATGGCAATGATGTTCTCTTCACCCAGAGGCTCACCGTGTGCAGATGCTTTGCCCTGCTTAGCCGGGCAGCCGTATCCGATCTGGGTATGAAGAACGATAAGGGAAGGTCTTTGGGTATCAGCCTTAGCTGCTTCGATAGCTGCACCGATAGCTGCAAAATCATTTCCATCCTCTACCTGGAATACGCCGAATCCATAGGACTCAAAACGCTTTGCAGTATCTTCTGTAAATGCAATGTCAGTATTTCCTTCAATGGAAATATTGTTGGAATCATAGAGAACGATCAGTTTTCCAAGTCCTAAAGTACCTGCTAAAGAGAATGCCTCAGAGGAAAGTCCTTCCATCATACAGCCGTCTCCGCCCAGTACATAGGTGTAATGGTCAACGATCTTAATATCGTCTTTGTTGAATACGGAAGCTAAATGAGCCTCTGCCATAGCCATACCTACAGCCATGCCCATTCCCTGTCCCAACGGTCCTGTGGTAGCTTCTACACCTACTGTATGACCATACTCAGGATGTCCCGGAGTTAAGGAACCTACCTGACGGAAGTTCTTTAAATCATCCATAGATAAGTTTCCATAGCCAAATAAATGGAATAATGAATACAGCAGCATAGAGCCATGTCCGCCGGAAAGGATAAAACGGTCTCTGTCCACCCACTGTGGATCTGCCGGATTATGTCTCATATGGTTAGCCCATAATTCATATGCTGCAGAAGCACATCCTAAAGGAAGTCCCGGATGTCCGGATTTTGCCTTCTGGATAGCATCAGCCGATAATACACGAATGGCATTAGCTGTCTTTGTTTCTATCATGCCCATTTTTATAATTCTCCTTTCGTTGTTGCAACGTAATCTACGCTCATTCTACCATTTGAACCGTTTTACGTCTAGTATAATCCACAATAATTATCCGCCCCTTTCACTTGTCTAAATTTCCATCTGCCGCGTCATAAAAAACGGGGAACCACTTTTCAGTGACTCCCCGTGCAGTGCTGTAAATAAGTTTTACATCCGGCTATATTTTACAGTCTCTTTAACAGCTCTTCTCTCTGAGCTTCATAACCTGGCTTTCCAAGAAGGGCGAACATGTTCTTCTTGTAGCTTTCTACGCCTGGCTGGTTAAATGGGTTGATACCTAAAATGTAGCCGCTTACGCCGCAGGCAAATTCAAAGAAGTAGAATAATTCACCTAAATAGAATTCATTCTGCTCTGGTACCTTTACCATCAGGTTTGGTACATTTCCGTCTGTATGAGCCAGAATAGTTCCATTCATGGCACTCTTATTTACGAAATCTACCGTCTTTCCGGCAAGATAGTTCATACCATCGGTATCTACATCCTCTTTTTTCAGAACGATCTCTTCTGGAGATTCTTCTACATTGATAACGGTTTCAAACATGATGCGTGCGCCGTCCTGGATGAACTGTCCCATGGAGTGCAGGTCTGTGGTCAGATCTACTGCTGCAGGGAAAATACCTCTCTGGTCTTTTCCTTCGCTTTCACCAAACAGCTGCTTCCACCACTCAGATACATAATGAAGGCTTGGCTCATAATTTGCTACGATCTCTACTGCTTTACCCTTGCGCAGCAGAATATTGCGAACTGCTGCGTACAGAAGAGCCGGGTTTTCTTCGTAAGGAGTTTCCAGTGCTTTCTTACGGCCGGAAGCAGCACCTTCCATCAGCTTATCAATATCAGCACCACATACAGCGATTGGAAGCAGACCTACTGCTGTAAGAACGGAGAAACGTCCGCCTACATCATCTGGAACTACGAACTCTTCGTAGCCTTCTTCATCTGCCAGGTTCTTTAAAGCGCCCTTTGCACGGTCTGTGGTTGCATAAATACGCTTTGCAGCCTCTTCTTTGCCATATTTTTCGATCAGCATTTCCTTAAATACACGGAATGCGATAGCCGGCTCTGTGGTGGTGCCGGACTTGGAAATGATATTGATAGAGAAGTCCTTTCCAGCCAGAACTTTCTTAAGGTCTGCAATATACTTGCTGCTGATGCTGTTTCCTACGAAATAGATCTCAGGAGTCTTGCGGACTTCCTTAGACAGCACATTGTAAAAGCTGTTGCTTAAAAATTCGATAGCTGCTCTTGCTCCTAAATAGGAACCGCCGATCCCTACTACCAGCAGAACATCTGAATCGCCCTGGATCTTTGCTGCTGCCTTTTTAATTCTTGCAAACTCATCCTTATCATAATCAACAGGAAGATCGATCCAGCCAAGATAGTCGTTTCCAGCACCTTCTTTACTTAACAAAGTCTCCTTTGCTGCCATAACTGTTTTTTTGAAGTTAGCCATCTCTTCAGCTGAAATAAAACCGGTGGCTTTTGAATAATCGAATACAACTTCCTTACTCATGTTCCCGCTCTCCTTTTCTGATTGCATACTTTTGAGATTTGTGAAAAATTTCCCAACTATGTGCTAGTATAGCATATTTACACTACCAATTCCATAACCTGTTATTGTAATTTTTAACGGACTTTTTTACTCTGAAAGCTTTACAGCCACACAGCCGTCATCCAGAAGGAAAACCGACTCCTTTGCAGGCCAGCATGGCTTATCTGCTGCTTCCTGCAGCGCCTGTTCATATTCTTCCACTGTAGGTGTTGCCAGGTTCAGTCCCATAAGGTTAAATAAGCCCGTTGTCCGATTATTGATCCCGATATTGGTCAGTCCAAAATCAAAATAGGAATATCCGATCACTTCTCCTCTTGCCGCTGTATTTGGTATTCTGGCGCTGCGTGTTCCTACAAAAACCACTGGACAGTTCTGCATATCAGAGCGGTCAGCCACACGGCGGATATCCCCATACATCTGCTGTGCGATGATCCGGTCATTGACCAACGTATCATGAAGGGTCTGGTTTAACTGTACCAGATCCATTCCCTGCACCCATGACTGATAAAACATTGCCACAAAAAGAATGGAAACAACAACACAGCGGGGTTTTACGGAAAAGCCCTTAAAACGCTCCAGGCATCCCACTGCAAAACAATAAAAAATGCAGGCAAAAGCCCCTAAAAGAAGAGGAAATACCAACTGTCCACGTATTGGTGTCCGCATTCCGCTTAACAGGGTAACAAACATAGGTGACGCAAATAACAGGAACAGCCCAAGAAAATACCAATACCATTTCTTAAAATGCAGCTTCACACTGCGGACAGCCAGAAATATGGTACAACAAAATGCCATTATGCCAAAAAAACGATTATAAAGGACCGGCACCACACCGCAATACAATGCACGGAATTCATCCTTTACATAATGCAGGCACTCTGCCTTATTTAAAGTGCCCCACATAAACATGGCATCCACATAACTGGAGTCCCCGCCTTTGATCCTGCACAAAAATGAAGCTGTAAGGAAATATAAGATAAATCCTATAATAAAAATGATAACCTGTCGGATACCATAAAGAAAGGCTTCTTCCTGCCCCTTATGCATATCTGTCTCATAGCTTCCCAGAAATGAGATCAACACCAGTGCCATATAGCAGACGCAAAACCCCTGATAAGAGCCTAATGTCCATACCAGAAGCAGCACCGCTGCCAGATACCAGATCACCGAACCATTTCCATAAACCGCTCTCCCGGCGCAATACACTGCGATCATGCAGATGCACATAGATAATGTAATCTCAAAAGCCTGGAGCGTATAGGCATACTGTTCTGCAAGGGACGGCGCTGTTACAAAAAAGGCAGCTGCTAACAGCAGTCCCTTATCATATGGTTTCTTTTTCAGGACTGGGATCCATGTCTGCAGGCAAAATGCAAACAAAAGTGCAGCCAGAAAAAGAAAAGCAGCTGTCAGCAGATTGGATAAATAGGGAACCAGCCGGATCATATGAAATATTTTTTTCGTAAAGATCAGGCTGAAGCGCCTGCTTCCATACCAGGACTGAAGCAGTGCATATGGCTCCAGACTCATGATCTCACTGTCAATAAAAATATCATCATAAACGATCTTTAATCCCCAGCAGACTACGATCAGGGACAGGCAGATAAGTTTAAGTGCCTTTTCTTTCTTTAAAAACCGCCTTAATTCCCTGATATCAGCTGCTGCCTCTCCTGCAAATTGCCTGATCTGCCCGACAGCAGAAAAATGTGTTGCCATAAACTTTTTCTTTACTCCTTTGTATCATTTTATAAAGATCCGCATTTACGCGGACCTTTTGTATACTTACAGATTATATATACTTACAGAAATTCCTTTAACATTTCCCCCAGCATCCGTTTCTGCTCCGGGTTCAGATCATCCAGCCAGTCTTTAGCTGACCGGTCCTCTTTTTTGTCCCGGTTTGCTGCCTCACGGGCATTTTCCCTGCTTGCCGCAGTCTGCTCTGCCCCTCTTCTGGCACCGGAAAGTCTCCTGTCACGGTCTCTGCCAATAGTGCGCACATTTCCATTTTCACGGCGTTCCTCTGCTTCTGCAGCTGCGCTGGAACGCTCGCTGCCGCTTTCCCGTTCCAGCCTTGGCCACATTACATTTTCCAGATGATCCTGAAGGCTGATAAGGAGCTGGTTTCTCTTTCCTTCTAGATTTACACCGTAATCGGCTACAACGGTAAGCATTCCACCTAAAATCCCTGCTGCACCGTAAAGAACGATGTATGAATTATCGCTGCGGTTCCAATAAGAAAGAAATGCACATACGCCACCAGCCAGGAAGCTTAACAGCGTCAGCTGGCCCGCCAGATTTTCAAGTCCAGATAAAGAAAAACCTAAAAATTTCAGATTTCCAAGCTGTCTCTGTAAATACACTGCTGCATTATTCATGCCCATATTGATCCTGTATGTATCTTCTGCGTTCTGTTTTAGATTCCGCAAATACCGGTTCTTGGTCAGCGCCATATTTGCGCTTTCTTTTATCATTTTTTTGTAGAAGCTTCCGGCTGCCAGCCGTACAAAAATACCTCCAAAGCAGATAACCGCCAGCACATACAATGCTTTTCCTGTCTGTAAAAAGCTCATCATAATTAAGCTCCCCTTTCTGTTTTACTGTCTGCAAATTTCATTGATCCATTGCAGAATGATCATTCCGGCAGACACACCTGCAGGCCTGTGTCATTCGGTAAGCTTTATTATAACGACGGCTTTTTATTTTGGAAGTTGAGAACCCTTAAAATCGTTCGTCAAATTCTCCCACGAAACGATTCTGAACCGGGTCTGAAATACATTGATAACTGGCTGTTTGTATTATTTTTTCTATGATACTTCTTCACTTAAAAGCAGCGGATCATCTCTGCCATTAAGTTTACGCTGTGGCGGATGGCCTGTGCCTCAAAGGTTGGATAATCCATAGATGCGCTGTCATCTGCCTTATCAGAGATTGCTCTTACAATAAGGAATGGAATATGATTAAAATAGCATACCTGGGCGATAGCTGCGCCTTCCATTTCTGTGCAGTAGCCTGCAAAGGTATCAGTAAGCCATTTTTTCTTCTCTTTATCAGAAATAAACTGGTCACCTGAAACAACTCTTCCGGTAAATACGCCGATCTCCGGATTCACCTTTTCACAGCATTCCTTTGCAAGAGAAAGCATTTTCTCATCTGCCTTAAAGGAAAGCGTATCCACTCTTGGGATCTGGCCCGGCTCATAGCCAAATGCCCTGGCGTCCATATCATGCTGCAGTGCATCTGTAGACAGCACGATATCTCCAATATTGATCTCTGCCTTTAAGGAACCTGCGATGCCTGTGTTGAGCACATGATCTGCATGGTATACATCTGCCAGGATCTGGGCACACATTGCCGCATTTACCTTACCGATACCGGAACGGACTACCACTACGTCCTTTCCTTCCAACTTTCCTTTATAAAAGTCCATAGCAGCCTTTGTTTCTACCTGAACCTCTGTAAGCTTTTCCTTTAACATTGCCACTTCTTCGTCCATAGCCCCGATAATTCCGATCATTCTTTTTCCTCCAACTTGACAATCTTATTTACATGAAGCATAATGAAAAGTACACTGTTGCGGGTCATGCAACAACATGAACCATAACGTTATACATGTGTACAAATAGAAACGTACACAGATACATGGTAACAGTTTGGCTTCTGCCCGTCAAGAACTGACTGGCACACTTTTCTGTTGGCCATTTATGAAAATCAGGAGGTACTTAGGATGAATTATACAACCCACGGCGTCTGTTCAAGAGCCATCTCTTTTGAAGTAAAGGACAATAAGGTAACTGATGTTCATTTTGTAGGCGGCTGCTCCGGCAACACCCAGGGCGTTGCAGCACTGGTTGAAGGAATGGATATTGATGAAGCTATCAAGCGTTTAAAAGGCATCAAGTGCGGCCCACGCCCAACTTCCTGTCCTGACCAGCTGGCAACTGCATTAGAGCAGTATAAGGCTCAGCAGTAATTAAAAAGGGTTAAAAAGGGCATCTCACTGTGAGATGCCCTTTAGTCTGCTTGGCGCAGCCGCTTGTTTTTCTTTTGGACTCATTTATGTTAGAAATCTCTGTCCATCATCTGATTACTTTCAAAATATCTGTAATACTCAGCAATAGTCGCTTCTCTGTAAGCGTTGACCCAGAAAGTTCCAATACCTAAACACAGACTTCCTACGATCTGCCAGCCGATAAAGCTAAGATCCAGCACAAACAGCTCCCACCTATGTCCATAGGTCAGTTCGCTGCTGGCATCCAGGCATTCTCTCCAGTCATAGGACGGATGATCTGCCTTTATAAAAAATGCCATAGAATAAGAATACATTTTCATAATACCTGGAATGATCAGCAAAATTGACCATAAGGCGATGAAAAGGTATCTTAACAGGTACAGGATAAAGCTTCCGCCGAAATCTTCTGAAAAGCCTTTGAATACTTCTGTTGGGTTCATTTTCTGTCCGTCATCACACTGCTGTAAGAACAGCTTTGCTACTCCGTAGCTTAAAGGGCCTCCGATCACCAGCATGATCAGGGTACCTAAGCCTGTGATGCCGTTTATTGCTGTTGTCAGTATATAGAAAATGGCCATTACGAGGACTGCATTGACCCAGTTAGGTCCAAACAATTTTCCTCCAAGTTTTTCCCGCGCATTGCGCTTTAATTCGGCTCTCGTCATTTGATCATTCCTCCGTTTTTCATTTATATTCTCCCAGAATCTTTCTGTGCCTGGTTTTGTAAGAAGTTTTTTTTGTCAGTTGTGCCCAAATTTCTGAGGCGTACGCGGTGCGTACGGTGATATAATTTTTTCGTTATTACCATGTTACAACATGCCTGCTGTCTGGTCAATGCGATATCTGCAATCTTTAGAAAATCTTTTAATTTCACCTTATAAATCAAATTTCAAAATCCTCAAATTTATAATTGACAGTCATTATAATTTGTGCTACTTTATTACCATAAAATTCAAACGTAAAGTCGATGAGCAAAGAGAGTACATCTGGAATGAAATCACAGAGAGCTGCTGGTGGTGGAAAGCAGTATGGAGTTCCTTATGGAATGGGTTTGTGAGACGCCAGGCGAAAGCGATAAACAAGTAGCTGAGGCCGTGATTCCTGCGTTAAAGGATAAGAGTATCGAAGTTTTATTTTTCTTAACTTTCCGTACTCTGAAAATGAGACAGATTGGTGGCAGCTATTCCGATTATGGAGTAGTTGCTTTTTT
>OGYT01000041.1_pt1 | contig 89886 bp, 95 predicted proteins | sample 1576631 | NCBI WGS metagenome assembly OGYT01 (sample SAMEA3541588, study PRJEB24748) | human gut metagenome | biome: human gut; feature: human-associated habitat; material: faeces | place: China | collected 2012
TCTCCACCTTAGATATCGGTAGAGATGAAAGCAAGCTACATCTGAGACATATAATCTCCTCTCCTTTCGTCCCTTGCCCATAACTTTGAACTCCTGTTTGTATAAATCTATGTCTCCCACATTTAAGCTACATAGCTCAGACACACGCACTCCCGTCGCATACAAAAACTCTATCAGTGCTCTATCCCGCGGACGCTCACAGGCGATCCGGAGGGCTTCCAGTTCCTGTGCCGAAAATGCCTTTTTGATAGTACTTTCGATCCGGAGTGATTCAATCCGCGCCACAGGATTATCTTTCACAAGGTTTTCTTTTTGCAGGAAGGTCCAGAAGCTATTTAGATACCGCATCCGCCCCTGCAGAGTGACCATGCTGATTTTATTCCACTCCCGGAGCATTCCAAAATACCACCTCAGATCCATCGTGGTGATGTCCTCAATGTTCTTCCGGAGTGCATTCCGGCAGTTGGTAACCTCCCGGATGTACTGCGCCAGCGTATTGTCCTGGCGCCCAGACACCTTTTTAGATGCCACAAACAAACGCATCTTTACGGTATCGCTATCTGTGCCCGTTGCCTGGAGTTCATTCTTCTCTTCTACTACTCTCACGCCGCGGAAATTGATGTACAGGACATTCTGCAACTTGTCCAACTGCTCCTCATCCAGGCTGTTACTCATCGCATTTACTACATTCATCAGTAATTCTTCAATCATAAAATCTCTCCTTTCTGGTTCAGAGTAGCAAAAAGAAGAGCTTCTGTAAAATTTTCTTTATGAAATTGTTATTTCAGACATACTTCTCATCGTTAAAGGATACATAGTTTGCCATAAGTCCAGAACTTGTTCTATCGCTATTTCGATTTATAAAGCCGCCCGTTGTATCGCACCAATTTGGAATTATAAAAGCAAAACAAAGCCGTTCTCCTTCTTTTACTCGTAAAACTCTGTCAACATAAACAAAAGCATTATCTTGATTTAAAGGGCTTCTAATACTTACCCCTACAACAGGCACTGGAGTACCTTTTGAGTCGTTACTCTCTCTACAAACTGAAACCTGCAAATAAAAGTCATTATTCCAGGAGATAGACAAACACCCATTAAATCTGACCCTCCCATTCCGTTTAAATACAATCCATTTTTTATCATCTGATAGCTCAATCAAATTGCCTAAACTATTATCAGACGCTTCAAGCGGGATTATATTTCGGGTATCTTTGGGGTAGTCGGATAATTTTAAATCGGATGCTACATATCCATATAAATAATTAAAGGACAGATCACCATTTAACTTAGTAAGCATGTCCATCAGCACCTTCCCTTGTGCTGCCGACAACGGCAGATCTGACCGATTTGTCACGCAGTTATTGACGATATGCCCCAGCAGACACGCTCCTTTAAATGCCGCCTTGATATTACTGAGCAACGTCGGCAAGCTAAACCCTGACTTAATCCCATCGATAGCGCTCGATGCTTCCGGAAGCAAAGCGCCGCCAGAGTAGTCCTCAAACGTTGGTGCATTTAACTTCTCCAGTTCTTCATCCGCCATGTCCCAGTTTCCATTCTGGTCTTGAACATCGTAAAAATCACTCTCATCTGGTTTCTTAAACTTAAAATTTTTCGTATTAGTTGCCATTTGGTAAATCCCCCTTTGTTATCTGGGTGTGAGTCAGCTGCCTTAGCTCCTCATACTGATATCCATTCATTTCCATTGCCCGCGTTTTCAAATGCCCGTTCCGAATCTTATAATGCGTATAGGCTACAAGCTGAGCATGCGTAAAAGTTCCGACCGAACCATAAGTGTTAAATATATACTCATATAAAACCTTGAGGTGCGCAGGAATCGCCTCTTCAATACTCGCTTTAATATCCGATATATTCCCTGGTATTCCTGATGTGCCGACAAATCGGGCGATCACCGTATATACCGAGAAGTTCTCCTGTAACTCCACAGCGGCGTTTGTATAGCTTTCCGCGATGTGCTGAATCAAAGATGCCGTAGTAGTTCCTGCTCCCGATACTCTTGCAGCAATTCTCTCACGTCTATACCGGTCGGATTTATCTGCATCTGGCGACAGACCGAACATTTTTTCGTAGCGTGATAGCATTTCGTTTCCAGATGCTTTTGACCAAAATGTATCATTCGTGGTCCTCTTTAAAACCGTTTCCAAATTTTCAGTAACCTCAGATAAAATTCTCTGCAATTCCTGCATCGTCACATTATCATCGTAATATTCAGGTAGTACGCTACTAAGCTCCAAGCACTCGCACCTCCTCCAGACTGACGGCTCCCATCACTGGAATTTCTTTTGCCGCAATCGAAATATTTCCAGAAGTACTGTTAAGGGTCAATTCATCGTAATCTTGCACTCCGTCTGTATTCAGCAAAATGCTTCCGACTTTTGCATAGCTGACCCGGTACTCTTTAAAAATTGTACTTTTGAGGTAATCGTCTAAGTTCGACTTGAAAGCTGCCAAAACATCGCTGATCGTCTTGGATCCGCCTAAAAGCACCTTCGCTGATACTACAACCGTATGAGCAGTTGGACTTGATACAGTTACGGATGCTCCAATCGGACGCACTGTTTCTATGTACTCGGATACCGGTGCCTCCAGGGATGCGTTAATCCTGCGATCGGAGTCCACAATCAACACACCGACCGTCCCCGGTCCCGAATCCAACGGAAATATTTTTGCATCCCCTACTCCAGGCACTTCCATCGCCCACTGGCGATACTGGTGTGCGTTTCCAGTTGTTGCTGGCTGTTGCACTTTCTCATAAAACCGCACTCTCAGAGCTTCGTCACTTTCTCTATCTGCTCCATCCGTAATGATATCTGTCACTTCCGCCGTCACTCCATTTACGGCAGACAGCGACGCCAGCTCCCCAGTATAAATGTTTCCGATTTTTCCTGCCGTTTCACATTCAGCTTCATATACATTCTCATCAAGCTTCTGCGTCACCGTATAAACCACATTTTCAATCGCCCATCTGCTGCCGATAGGAATTTCTCCCGACACGGTAATTTTCCTAATCGCCGCACTCGCCTCTTTCCGCGTAACGCCATACCCACTGACTGCCCGATCCAGATACTCGCCAAGGGCGGTGTCTGGCAGAAGCAAATCAATAAAGTTTTCAAGCTGGAAATACTGGTCTGCCAGGAAATAGGCAGCCGGAGCAAGAGCATCATAAATGATACTCCCCTCTCTTTTATCCACATCGTCTGAAACCCTATTAAGCATCTCCTGCAAGATGCTTTCATATGTCATCTTCTCATACAACACCCTCAACTCCTTCCCGCATCACTCCGAAAATGCTTACCACGTCAAACGTACAGCGGCAGACATTCCCTGAAAATTCGAACTTAAAATTCTCGACCTCCATGATTCTGTCATCTTCAGACAATGTCTCCTGAATCATCCGCTTGAGCTCCGGCCGCACATATTCCGGACTCTGCCCGATTAAATCCCGCCAGTTTACGCCGTAGTTAAAACTATAGATGGGATATTCAAATTGCTGGGTTGATAATCGTTTATGGATAGCTTGGGACAGCGCCTCCAACTCAGATACAAATCCCCGGATAGCCGTCCGAGACACGTTATAAGAACAGTTTGAAAAGCTCTCGGCTTCCAGCCTTGTATCTGTCTGCAATTTCAATTCATCCGCCATAATCAGCCTCCTGACGTCATGTACGGCTTATTGATTATTTCAAGGATATAAAACTCCTCCCATCCGGTCGACGCAAGCATCCGGACTTTGTCCCCTGCTGCCAATTTAGCCTTCATATTTCCGGACAGCTGAGCAGCAGGAATCGTAAGCCTGGCATCTATCTGCACACCTGCGCCGTTGTATGTGCCAATCAAGATAGCAGGCAGCTTCACCGTGTTCAAAAAAGCCTCTATAACAATTTTTAATTTCTCGTTGATCAATTTGCGATCACCTCCAGTTCCATCGTGTGTACTGGCAAATACTTATGAGTAACTGTTTTCACAATCACCCGCCGATTCAAATCAATATCTTCTACACTGCCGAAGATGCTGCATCCCGCTCTGACAGAGTGATCCCCCAAGCAGGAAAGCTTAATCGTTTCTTTCTCATGGTTATATAACTGCAAAAGCTTCTTCGCCTTCTCCTGCAGCTTTGCGACATCCACGCTCTTATCTGACATGTGCTCATAATATTGCAGATTGCCGTATCGATTTACCGAATCCCGATCGGATTCCTGTGCCGTCTGGGCTTTGCCGCTGTTCTCATCCATCCACGACAGCTTTACGATGTTGTAAAAATTATCATCGATTGATTTCTCCCAGCTGTAACCATGCGCCAAAGAACCGTCGCCCAGCACAAGCGGTAGCTGTAAATCCCATAGGCTGTCTAAACGTATCTCGCCGTATACATCCGACAGACGATACCAATCTCCCTGCGGATTCTCCGCTGTCTTTGTGTTGAGCAGCGTATCGGATATTAAACCGTAAATTACATCAATCCAGGTATCCTGATATTTAACCTTGTCTGACGGAACCTTATAAGCGACCGCCGGCATCGTACCAGCTTTCAAGTTAAGGAACTTACACATAGCCTGTGTAACAGTGCAGATATCATCCTGACCGCCTTTCAGCGTGATGATATCTTTCGCCTTTCCATACCGCAGCTGATCGTATGCCTTGATTTTCACTTTGCGGTCCTCTCCCATACTTACCTTGAAAACCATGCCGAAGAATATACCATCCGTCTCGCTGGTATTAGTAAGACGTACCACATCGCCGTTCTCAATCATCAGCTCGTCGTCATACAAATATGAAAATTCCAGAACAGACGAGCCGTTGTTCAATTCATCCTTCCAGCTGATCTCCTGGCACATCTTGGATATCTCTAAAATCTGGCCGCTGTTTTCAACGCATAACTGCATTGGTTGTCCCTCCCTTCTTTACGACGGTATTGAAAAGACCTGCCCCGGGTAAATCAGATTCGGGTTCTTAATTTTGTCCGAATTGGCGCCCACAATCTTCGAATACTGGCTTCCATTCCCGTAAAACTGCTTCGCAATCTTCCACAGTGTATCGCCAGATTGCACCGTATACGTTTTTCCTTGCTCAACCGCAGGATTTACAGGCTGTGGTGTTTGCGGCTGCGCCACGGTAGCGGCAGGCGTTACAACCGCCATATATTTTTTACCGGGTGCTTTGTACTGCAAAAAAGAAAGAGAGAGGTATTTATCCCCTTCCTCTCCCGCTTTTTCCGTAATAGTACACGATTCAACCAAAACCTTTACCGATTCATCGTCCGTTTCCCCATTTGAATAAATCAGCTGGATCGGCTTCTTATTCTTCTGGGTCTTTGTGATGGCGCGGATATAACGATCCGGATCGGCCCGCCCGCCCGGCTCCATGTAATGCATTTCCTGATGCGGCAGCTCACAGCTGAAATCATAACTCCACAACTCCGCATATTTGGGAACACATACCTGCCCCGATTGCAACACCTGATACTTTTCCACGTTTAACTTCTGCGTTTTCTTTATCTCTTCCGGGTTGACCGGAAGCTTATACTTTTTCCCACTGATTTTCAAATATACACTGTAGCTCATCAGTACAATCCCTCCGGTGCTGTGTCTATCTCATCCTGTAATATCTGTGCGACGGCTGGACCGATCTTCTCATAGTCCATTTCACGGTTAATGTCGCCTGTAAAAGTAATCTGAATATTCGGTGCCAGCGTGTTCTGAGCAATTCGGGCAACATAATCACGCTCCGCCAACTCTCGAAGATAATCAACATCTTCATCTTCCAACTTCACGTTCATGCTGCCGTTCTTTCCTGCACCTTTTACGGTTGCCGGATTTCCTGCCGTACCCGCCGGAATGCTATTGAAATCAAGGGCGCTGCTACCCGCACCACTTATAAAATTTGACGCTTTACTGCCAAGAGCAGAACCTTTAGCGTATCCTTTACTTGCGGCTGCCTTATATTCCATGAGCTCTGGCTGTTTTACATATTCTTTCCATCCGCTCTCATCTTTGATTGTTTTTGCTTTAGACTCTATTTTTGTTTTTAAGCCTTCCAATCCAGATGTTATATTCACGGTTACTCCAGGAATTTTATTGATGATGCTCTCTATTGCCTTTGCCATATTCAAGACATAACTGACACACGTGTTCGCCATGTCCAGAAACAGCACTTTCACCGCTGCCACGGGGTTGCGAAAAACGTTCCCGATAAAGTTTGCAAGCATCGCAAATCCGCTGTAGGTTGGATAAATGAAATTATTGTAAATTCCAGCCCCCAGCACATAAACAGCCGCGCCAATGATTCCCGTCGCGCTTACGGACGAACCTGTTAATTTATTGAACGCCGCCACTCCTGCGTACAATGCGGCCACCAGTACAACAAGCCCTAATGCCATCAAACCAGCCGGGTTCATCGCACATATCGCATTCCACACCCCTGCCGCCGCATTCAGCACCCACTGAGCCGCTGCCGCCCCATACGTGAAAGCTGCATAAACCCCAAGCCCCGCTGCTATGCCAAGCAGAATCGGACCGATGATGTCCATATTATTGGCGATCCAGTTTAGTGCAGTTAAAAACGGCGCCGACGCCTGCTGAATTGCATTCATGGCCTGCGTCCACAGCTGCGCCCATGTCATAGGCATGGAGTTAAACTGACGGTCTATCTCATCCATCGCAGCAAGCTGGGCATTCTTAACAATCTCAGCCGTAAGCGCCCCTTTCTCCGCGTACGACTTAATGGAGCCTTCCGCCCATCCCATATATTTCTCGATGTTACGGGCGATACTTGGCGCTGCTTCCAGGACAGAATTGAGCTCATCGCCACGTAGAGCGCCTGAGCCCATCGCCTGCGTAAGCTGCGTCATGGCACCTGCCGCCGCACTCGCCTCTGTTCCCCCAATGACAAACTGTTTATTGATGGATTCCACAAATCCAATCAGCTCATTCTGATCTTTAAACGCATTTTTTGCGTTCAGACCAAGGCTTGCAACACCGCCTGCCGTGCTTTCATAAGAGGCTCTGGAACGTTGCGCCGACGCGTAAACATCCTTCTGCAGGTTCTGGTTGATGACATTCCCGTCATTGTCTTTATTAATCAAATTCAGGCGGGTGTTAGCGTTCATGTAATTATCAGACGCGGACATCAACTTGCTGCCTACATCCACCGCGGTTTTTACGGCGAATATCTTCCCGAGGACACTGGCCGCTTTTTCGGCTTTGGACTGAGTTTTATCAATCTCATCGCCCATGCCCTTAATCTTGCGTCGGGCTTTATCCGCCCCTTCGCCCGCTCCCTCGATACCTTCTTTCATCCGTTTTCCGCTCTTCCCTGCCTTATCCAGGCTTGTTTGTACACGATCAGCCGCAGAACTGACACCCTCTACTGATTTTCCCGCTCTGTCGGCGGCGTGCAAAACACGGTTGATGCTGGATACAAAACCTGCGGACACCAATTCGAATGTCGCTCTTAATTTTGCCATCTATTTTTTGCCCCCTTCGCGGCACGTTTCTCCGCCTCGACTCGCATTTCACAACTGGCGGCAATAAAAGCCTTCTCCCGAACCGTCATGCCCGCAAGCTGGTCCGGGAGAATATGTAACTTCTGCAACGCAAAGTGCGCCAACAAGAACTCTGGATCACTTTGCTTTATTCGTTTTTTACGTCATTTTTTAAAGCCTCAAAATCTTTATCCGCACCGGACAGATTCTGAACAGCCTCAACCAAGGTATCATACTCACTTGCGTAAAGCATCTTCTTTAACAGCTTGGCTTCTCCCAGGACACCGTATGCTTTCTGCAGTTCTGCGTTCGTTAAATCTGGAAATACCACGGCCGCCACCGTAAACTCATCGACATACTTTGTACGGTCAAAGGTGCTATTGCCCTTTTTATCCGTCTTGATACACGTTCTCTGGATTCTATCGCAGACCTCCTGCTCCAGCGGACGGATCACAAACGGAACCGGCTTCCCGTCTTTCCCTTTAAACCGTGCAGATACAATAACTTCTTTTTCCGGCGTAATCTCCGGATGTAAAAAACCATATAAATCTCTTACTGTCTCGCTCATATGCTTCTCTCCTATCTCATATTTTCCGGAAGCTGGAACGCTTCCAGGCAATCGCAATCATCAAAGGTAAAGTCCGAATCAAAAGTAATCGGGTCTTCGCTATCGTCTTCCAGATACGCCAACGGGATTGTATTTAAGACTACATGGAACAGCGATACCGTCTGACGACCGACCGTTGACTGCGGATCTTCATTTGTAAATTGCATTGTAAATCCGGTATACTTGCCCGTTTTCTTATAGTTGACAAAATCTTTCAACGCATCTGAGTTCATAAAATAAAAGGTTCCACTTCCGGAGCCGGTCGCACCCACTACCTTATGCTGGCTCATTCTGTGCCCCAGCAGTTTCCTTTCGGTAACTTTCAGCTCCACATGAGCATCTACCTTGGATAACTCATAAAGTTTCCGATTCTGCCCGTTTATTGTGATATATCCGCTTCCTTCCGAACCTGCGAGAGTATCGGATAACATCGTGTAATTTTCTGCTGCCATCGTCTAACCTCCTTATGTCAGATTCACATTGATGTACGCCAGTTCCATACTGCCCACCAGCTGGATGCCACAGTTTACCAACACCGCATTGATTGCATTCCCCGCTTCGACCGTCACATTGTCTGAATCAAAGTTCTGGATCGCACCGCGGCGCTCAAGGTCCGCAAAGTACTCCACCAGCATTCCCTTGAAGATCATCCGGCCGGAGGCATTATTGTTGTACTTGCCTTTAATATTGGCATCCCATACCGACTGAATGTCGCTGCGGATGCCGCACGCAGTACGCACGGAGCGGTTCTGCTTCATCAGTTCGCCCTTGGTCTGCGTGGTCGATATCAGCGAATTGACATCCGCAACCACTGTTACATTCTGGCTGCGATCCACATCCAAAAGGAACTTGCCCGCCTTAATCGCGTTTTCCTGTTCCGATTTTCCCATTCTAGGATTCACATCAATCGCCCCAACAAACCTCTGCGCCGTGTTCGATTTCGTGATGCTTGCCCCAGCTGTGATACCGCCGATCCACGCTGCCGTTTCATAAGCCGTCAGACTTGAGCCGTCCGAAAGCATAACCCCCTGCACACTGTTGATGATGTACTCTGAATCCGCTACATAGTTCGGTAAAACCGCCGTCACGTTCTTGCCCTCATCATCCTGCGCAGACTTAATCCATGTCGCGATTGTCTGCTGTGCTGCCGAACTGCCTGTTCCCGACTTGGCATACGGATATACCAGCACATCAAAATCGACTGTCTTCAGTGCCGCCAGCATCGCCTCTACGTGTTCATCTGTGTGGGATGCCGGGAGCTTATACAGCAACACAGTTTTGGCACCCAACAGCGCCAGACCTGCCAGTTTCTTATCCGCTGCCGTTGCATTTTCCGGATAATTCGCTTCTGATGCAGTAATCTCATAAATCTGATTGTCCGCGCCCTTTGAAAGCTCCTGTGCGATTACCACGGTACCGCGTTCTCCGGCGGTAATACTTAACGGCGTATTCGTCAGGATATTGATATACGCCCCTGGAATTACCTTGTTCTGGCTTTCCCATGTACCTGCCATCGTTATTCCTCCATTTCTACGTTCGTCTTCATTTCTTCCATTCTCGGTTCCGTTGCTTCTTTGAGCTCCGTATAGGTAACACTGAACAGAAAATGAAGAACATCGTCCGTTACGTTTGTATTTTTTTCTCTCACATAAAAGGAGACGCCATCTGCACTGATCAGATCAAAGCGCCGAAGCATCTCCTGTTTTACCTTTTCACATTCTTTTCTGCGATCCTGTATCTCAGCAGTTGGAAAATACTGGACATCAAAACTCTGCTTTACCCGCTGATTTCCAGCTAAACACCGGTTGCTCTCGGTATTCGTAATCAAGACCAAAACAAAGGGCAGCTCCGTATTCTGTGGGATGTTATCCCGGTAAACCCGTTTGAGATCCGGAACCGCCGCCCGGCACTCCGCCGCGATTGCTTTATATAACATATTAATCCCCACTCTCATGCTCCTTCTTGATTCTTATCAACTCTGCCTCAAACAATACCGCCAGCCGCCTATCAATGTACGACACGCCTTTTTCCAGCAGATATGTTCCTTTGACAAAACCTTTTGTCGGACCTCCGCGCTTTGTCACAATGCGATGCCCATAATTCCAATATGACGCATATTCGGCGCTGTTAACCAGCACTTTCTTCGTCCCGGATGCAGACTTCGATGCGGGCGCCGATCTCCATGATTTTTTTAGTAAGCCACCCACCACTGTTCCGCTTACCGCAAAACTGACAACCTTCCCTGCATCGGGACCATTCTTAATGGTAAACGTAACCGGATTCGGATGTCTGCCCGTCGGAGTCCGGTCTTTCAGCCACCGAATCCCCTCATTTACCGCTTTATTCAGTACCTTGACATCTATTTCCGACAAATCGTCAATTTCAGCTTTAAGCGCCTTCCGGAACTCATCGATAGCTGCCTTGTTCCGCCTATAGTTTGAACTGCTCACAGTGTCTCACACCTCTCCACGCGGCACTGATACTGGAAGCTATACGGATGTATCTCTCCTGTTCTCAATGTAACCTGCTGCCCCGTGCGCAATGTAACAACAACCTTATCACCTTCCCGGATATCTACCCCCAAGCCACAGAATAACTGGTTGCCGGACTGCACATTCGGAACAGGGGCTCCGGCATTATTCTGCCCGGAAACGCTGTATCTGCATTTGATGCCGGACGCCACACACACCTCGGCGGAGGTATCAAATCCAGCCTCATCTTTCGTGCCCTGATATCGGTACACATCCATCGTAGAATCATACATCACTTCGTATGGATTAAACATAGCCTCTCAACCTCCTAAACCGGCGCAGAGCCGTTTTGTCTGCATCAGTCAGACCATATATGCCCTCCCGGCTGTTACTGCCCCCTGTGACATAGGTAACGCTTCCATCGCCCTCTTTAATGCTGGCAATATCCTGTTGATAACCAGTGCCTTTAACCGTTTCATAATTGATGATTCCCTTGACCTTCTTCCGGATATACGGCTCCAACAGCTCCGGAAGTTCGTTCTGGTTTAAGTTACAATAGTCGCAAACATTGAAAATGACATCGGAGATATCAAGATCCCGCGTGTCATCCGTTAGTTTCAGATTTTCTTTCACGGTTTCCCGCATCTCCGACAAAGTCATATTCAGCCTCCTTATCCCAGCTTATGTTTAAATGCTACGATCCGGATCTGTTTCGGTTCATAAACCGGCTTCCAGTTCTTCGGGTTTGCCACCTCAGTTCTGGACGGTCCTTCTGTCTTCTCCACCTCCGCATTCTGCCAAGCGATTCCTCTCGGATGCAGGATCGTAGTTCTGCGGTTGATCAGATAGTCGATACCAGAGCCTTTACGTTTCGCACGATCGGTCTCTGTCGGCACATCGCCCACCGGATGACCGTTGCCGAGCGCTACAGCTCCGTTACCGAACAGATATGTCGTGTACACATCGCCATCGACCGGGCATCCATCATCGACGATAACTCGTTTTCCCTGGTACACACCGAATGCAACATCGCTGGACGGCTGCACCGTCTCAATCAGGTTCTGTTTTTTCAGATATGCCTCCGTTGCAGAATGCATACAAACACCGGTCAGCTGCGCTTTTGCGTCGCCTAACTTCTGTTCTGCATCAATGAATGCTGAACCAGACCAATTTGCTTTCGCGCCACTCAGACCAGAAATGTCCAGAATATTAGACGCCAGTCTGGTTTCTGCCGGAGGAGTTCCAGATCCACCTGCCGGTACGGTACCAAACACGCCTTTGAGGATGGCGATCAATTCTTTCTGCATATCACGCTCCCAGAATCTGGCGACCAGAGTACCAATTGCCATCATGGGATCTGTTCCCGCAAGTGCCGCTGCCAGGTCTGTTGCCGACCACATCTTTGCACGGCGAAGAATTACCGCTACATCCTTGTTTGATGTAATCTTGTTGTCTGCAAGATCCGCGCCTTCAATAATCGGCTCAGACTCTCCAGTCAAATCCTCGAAGAACGGCATATTGACCATCGGGGATGCCTGGGAAGCCAGGGCATCAAACTCTGTATTATTTGCAATAATTCCGCTCTGGTACAGCGCGGACAGTTCCATCGTACGATTAATCACATACGGATTAAAAAGTTCCGGGACAATAACGTCCTGTAAGGTTGTTCCTGCCATTTAAAATTCCTCTCTTTCTTAAAGTTTTACCCCAGCTGCAGCCGCCATCTGCCGTGCCTGCTCCGGGTTCTGCTTGAACAGGCGTCCCTGTTCCGTCAGATTGTACGTTTCTTTCGCGAACGGGTTATTTACAGGCGGCTTTCCGCCGCCAGCCGGATCGTATCCACCAGCACCGCCGGCATTCTTAAACAGGTGTGGAGAAGATTCCCTCATCGGTTTCAGAACATCATCTAGACCAATAACCTTTCCATCCTTGTCAAAGGTAAATTTATCCAGACCGCCTTGCTTATAGATGATGTAGTCTGCATCCGTGACGCCCGCCTCTTTCAGCTTATCCTTCAGTGCATACTCTTTTCGGGTATTATCCGCCTCCGTTTTAAGCCTTGCCGTCTCCACTTCATAATCTTTGACCTTCTGCTGCAGCTCTACGTTATCCGCATTATTTTTCTTCAGGTCATTGATTGTCTCACTGGCTGTGCTCAGCTCTTTTACTTTGTCATTGTAGTCCTGTTTCGGTACCGCGTGCTTTGGAAACTCCGTGTTGATCGCTTTCACGGCTGCCTCAACATCCAGTTTTCCATCAGTAATGACTGCTTTCTCTAAGATTTCTTTTAACCATTCCATCGTGCTTACCTCCATAGATTTTTATTCCCGCTCTCCGGGTATTGGGATCGTCCGGTTATACTCCCGGCAGAGTAGTGCCCAGTTTTACGCCTTGTGGCAGGGCATAAAAATAACACGCCTCACAGCGTGCTTACCGCTCGATCTTATCGCATTTCGTGCACCGCCATACATAACCGAATCCCGGCTCCAGTGTTTGCACTAGTGATGGCTGCACCGGTGCCGTCTGATCCACTTGAAGATTTCCATTATGATCACCTCCCTGTTGTTGCAATATCGCAACGGATTATTTGACTTCAATGTCCGGAATTATTCTTTCCGGATAAAATACCAGCTCATAATGATACTTGTCCGTCCCTTTAGGCTCCGTCTGCTCCATCACGTAACAGGTCCAGTCATTCAGATAAATGTAGTCCTTATAATACTGATCCTTTCCAGTCTTAATCGTTACTACCAATTCATTTGACCTATTATTACTAAGTGCCATATACCCTTCTGCCTGAAGCATGATTGTATCTGTTCTTGCATTCGTAACCGTGATTTTGCGGTAAACATTAAATTCATCCGCGTCCTTTGACAGATTGTGATTCACTGTAGATGCCGTTGAACAGCCAGATACTCCCACAGCAAAGCAACACGCCATCATAAGTACTAAAAGTTTTTTTCTCATAAACCTTAAATCTCCTCTCTCGAAAACGGGTACAAAAATACCACCAGCCTACTGACCGGTGGTATCTTTCAATTTATTTCGAATCTGTGTTTTATAATCTTCAATCCCATCGTATTCATCCCAGTTATAAGGTGGAAACGGTGCGGAGTACATCTCTTTCCATCTTGACCGAAGTTCTTTCAACTCTTCATCCGTCTTTAAATACTGTATTAACCCCATCCTCCGACCTCCTTATAAGCCTCATACAAATCTGGAAATAATTCTTTGATTTCCTTTAAACTGTCGTATTCCAACACCTCGATGCTGTTGATATTTGCAAAAAGTTCCATGCCTATATTAGCATCTGTACTCCAATACTCTGCGCTGTGTCCCGCAAACAAATACTCATTGAATTCTGCTTTACTTAACGCACTAATTATATCCGATAAAGCCATATCATATTCATATTTGCCTCCGTCAGAAAACCATTGTTTTACAAGATCAACATTATTGTACACCGTCCTCGATGCTCCTTCAATCGCTTTCTGAAATCTTGTATTTCTCCATGAATGATACTTTTTATAATCAATACGATGAGATGTTTCATGCGCTTGTACAAATGCTAAATCATATAACTCAAAGTTGGGGGCTTTTGAATTGTACATTATCACATCTTTCTGCATGTCATACGCAAATGCCACCCTTAAATCAGGATTTTCTTGATATACGGCTGTATCACTGAACATGATCATATCCAATACAGCCTTGTTCTCGTTTGCGGTGTTCGCTAATACTGATGTAAATTCATCATAAGCTTTTCTGATGATCTTATCTTTTATAACCGGCGCTTGTAGACTACTGTCTAGAAACTTTTTCTTCCAATCAGCATAGGTCATATTCTCCGGCACTTCGATGTTGTTGCCATCCGCATCCCTTGCAGCTCTCATCTGGCCTTCCGTTGGAGTATCCGGATAATACGGCACGTCCGTGCACCGGCAGAAGGGATGGAACGGAGGCATATTCTTTCCGATTACTGCTTCAGATACCAGATAAATCTTACCATCTTTTTCTCCGCAGATACCGCAGGTCTTACTGTCCAGAGTGGCCAAAATCTGGTATTTCTCAACCCCATCCTCTTTATATCCGGCATGGGCGGCCTCACTCATCACGAACGAGCTTTCTGTGTGCAGAAGGCGGTAGGCATCGAACTTCTTGGCCTGCATCTTTTTGGCAAAGTCTTTTGCTAGGTTCTGTGGAGCAGTTCCCTGAATCATCATGGTGGTCAGTGATTCCATGAGCTGACTCTGCAGGTGATCCTTCTGCTTCCAGAGCCTTGTGGAGAAATCCGCGCCATTGAATGGGTATTTAAGAAGCTCTTCGACTGTCCGAGGTTCAATCTGCGCAAACTCTGCGTGAAAGCCGTGATACCGGTCTGAATCGTACCAGATGCGGTGGTAAGTATCGGCATAGACCTCACTCATCATCTTCCCCGCATCCGCTTCATAATCGACCGCATATAGCTCCCGGAGAATCGCATCGACCTGTGCCTCCAGTGCCTGGTACCTCGTCATACGTGCCTTGATGGACATGTTGTTAACCTTCTGGTTGTATTTGCCAATGTTCTGCATCACGAGGTCAACATACTCACGTAACTCTCCTATTTCGGCTTTACTGAGGCGTTTCTGGCTCTCCGCATAAGTGAGTCCGTTCTCTTCTGCATTCTGCCAATAAAAGCTTTCTACAGTCTTCTGAAGCTCTCTCTTTGCCTGGTTGAATGCCTTTTCCAGTTTTGTGAAATATTGATTTACCGTAAGTTCGCCAGCTTTATAGGCTGCTTCCTGCCTTTTCTGCCAGTAGGCCATTAATCATCACCGCCTCCACCGTCTGGATCGTCGATAGGGTCATTCTTCGGGAACATCTGCGAAATTTCTTCTGCTTCTGAATCTTCCTTCTGAATCATCTCCATCTCCTTTTCCGGGTCTTCCACCCACGGATGATGATCCACAATGGTCTCGTCTGAGATGATGCCCTTGCTCTGTGATGCAATCTGTGCAAGCTCCTGGTCATTCTTCACACTGGTTCTTGTCCAGGTCTGGACAATCGTGTCATCCTTGATTGAGATGTCACACAATCGGCAGATGCAGCGGATGAAACTTCCGAAGCCTGTTTTAAACTCCGTTTCCTGCAGTCCTGCCTTCTGCTCTATCAAGGAGTACAAAAACTGCAGTGCAACGCCAGAACTGTTCCCGAAGTTCTGCGGATCCGGATCGATCCCCATGCCCTGCTCAAAAATGCATTTTCTGGTAATATCAAGCAGCTTCTCCCTGGCCTCCACCGGCAATTCAATCGTTAAAGTCGATACGCCTGAATGGTCGCCATCTCCATCGTTATCAATCTGTATCGCTTTGTAGTCCTTCAAATCCCTCAGGAACTGGCCTAAATCCGCACCGCCATAATTGGTCAGTATAAAGATTACCTCCTGGATGTCTTCCAGGTCATTTACAAACCCGCTGAATACTTTACAGTAGGTGTCAATCAGCGGCTTGATGTTCTTTAAGTCGTTGGTATCTTTGTTGTTGTTGAAAAAAGGAAAGAATGGAACCTCACCGACTCCATGCCGATAAGTGTTCGAGTACTCACAAAGCGAAGGATCAACCAGGAACATTTGATGCGGCATCAGCTGCCCAATCTCGTCTCCGGCTTTTAATCGATATGCAGCGCATTCAGTTTCGTTCCAGTATTCGTAAATTGTATAGGCATCCCCTGTTTCTTCGTCAATGTCCTGGTAGCATCTGAATACGCCCAGCAGCTCTTTTTCTAGGCTCTTAGTCCAGACCGGGATAACCTGCTCGGCCGGAACCACCGCATACTTCCATATACCTTTTCCGTCCTTCCACACATGCAGCCAGCCAACCGTGCAATTGGATGCCTCGATGCACAAGTCCTTACAAATCTTCGCATATTTGTCCCCGAGAAACTTTGAAAGCTTTTTGTTCTCCTCTTTTTCTCCGAGGTCAAAGATTGGAGGTGCCGTGAACATGTAAGCAGCTTTCTGATCGACTAACATGCCGTGGAAGTTAAATGGAATCCGGTTATCTGCATTTCGGAGTGGTTTTTCTTTTTTCTCTCGTTCTTCCTTCAACGGCGGGAATAAAATATCTGTTTCGTTTTCGTAGTACCGCCTCGCTACTTCAGCCTTCGCCATAAAATCCGAATGCCCTTCCTGATACTTCCGTATCAGCTTCTTAATCACTTCAATGTCCATTCATATCACCTCACTTTAATATCCGGATGCCGCCACCCCTGCGAATAATCGTGTAACAAAAGTACCGGAGAGCATCGAGCGCATGATCATGTTCTTTTACCGGTTTGTCTTCTCCGCGCTCCGCTGCCTTTGCATCCCAGATATAGGATGCAAACTCTTTAATCAGATTCTCACAGGATTTATCAACAAAAATAGAACCCGAAAGCAGCAAGGTTGCTACAAATCGGATTCCATCCAAAACATCATTCTTTGCTTTTTTAACTTTGTGTCCGTCTTTCTCCAGCTGCGCCTTGAACGAAGCAGCAGCAGGATCCAGAATCACCGCCCGGACCTTTTCTCCGGAAAGCCAAGCGGTCAAATCATCCGAAAACTCTTTATCCGTTTTCTGCCGGCCTTTATCGCGGCCGGAATAGTAATACTCTCTGCGGCAGTACCATTTCTTGTCGGCTCCCTTACTCCACAGCAGAAAGGCCGTCGGGTTCTGGGTACCATAGTCACAACTGACGTACTGGTCGCCCATCCAGAACTCGTGACCGGTTTTCTGCCGGTATTCCTCTGCAATTGCCTCTGCATCAACTACGTTTTTGTCCTGGCTGAACATGTCGTAGATGATGCCCTCAGCCATCGCCCAGAGTCCTAAGATATACCGCTTGAAGAAAACGCCGGAATACATGCTCCGGTATCGTGCTTTGATTTTTTGCGACAGGCTCAGGTTATCATCCATCGTGAAATGGATATACAGCAGGTTCTTGTCTTTGCATCGGTCTATCCAGTTAACTTTGAACCAGTGATATGGCCCGTCCGGGTTACAGTTGAACCAATACTTAGAACCCTCTACAGAGCATCGGCCGGTTGCCTGGTTAACGAATGACTCGGGCATCAACGCAACCTCATCACAAAAAACTCCTGCCAGGGTAATACCCTGAATCAGATCCTGACTGCGTTCGTCCTTACCACCGAAAATGTAAAAGTAATTCGTTACATTCTTTCGGGTGATCTCCACTAGATTGTCAGCCCGATGGTCCGCCACTTGATAACCTCGGCTCTTGAGCATCAGCTTCAGCCAAAACAGAACATTTCGCCGGAAGGAACCAATTGTCTTTCCGCACATGGCGAAGTTCTGGCCGTTGAAGTTCGCCATCGCCCAGAACACGAACGAAAGAGACATACAAACCGTTTTACCCGAACGGATGGCTCCATCTGCAATAACACCATCATAGTCCTTCACAGGGCTTTTCTGCATCCACCAGGTAAGAACCTGCTTCTGTCTTTTCGAGAACGGCTGGAATTTAAAGACCTGGACCTTTGCAGTAATTCCGCGCCGGTCTTTCATGGCATTCACTTTTTCTCGCATGTCGGTGATGCGCTGCTTAATCGTCATCCGCATCACCCCACAAGTTACTAGCCTCGGCATTCAGTGCGTCAATAAAGCCATCGTCCTCGACTTCAGTCTCCTGACCTCCCAGTTTCAACGCCGCCAGGTCAAGTTTCATCATCTCGATTTCAAGGCGGGCATCATCCACACCATAACGGTGCAATGCGTCGATGGCAGCCTGCTTCCGCCCCTGCACACGGGTCAGCGCAGCCTCGATGTTTTGGATCTGTCCCAAAACGCCCTCATATTCTCCTAAATCTGATATTTTCCCCTTTTCTATACCAGCCTTATATCCCGTTACCGTCATGCCCGATGGGATCTCTATCCCATATCGGTTATCCTTTACCGGCTCTTCTCCCGCTTTGCGGAGTGCTTCAATCCGGTGCAACATACGACGTTCCCGGACTGTCAGAAGCTGTATCTCCTGCATGAGGAGCTTCTGCTTGTCCTCCGGGACCGCCTGTGCAAGACGCTGTTCCTCTGGATCCAGGCAATCAAAAAGGAGAGTTTCAAACTCTCCCGTGGTGACTGCATTCTTGTTTTTCTCCGGAGCCGCACCGCCTCTGTTCCCGGCAGCGTTCTTGTTTCCTGGCTGACCGCCTTTCCGTTTCGCAACGTTGCGTTTCTTTTGCAACGTTGCATTGTCCCAGTCATATCTATTTTTCCAGCTTCGGATTGTCCCTTCCGGGATTTCCAGAAGCTCAGAAATCTCAATAAGTTTCTTGCCTTCCAGGAACAGTTCTCTGGCCTGTTCCATTCTGGCGTCCGGCGCTCTGGCCATGCACCACCACCTCTCATTCGTGTTTGTTTTTGGGTATAAGAAAAGAGCCACACGGGGTGGCCCTTTAATCATCATTTATTGTTTTCTTTGCGTAAAATGGTGTGCGTATATTTTTTCTAATTCTATTTTTTCACCAACATTTTTATTATTCGCAATTTGTTCCTCGATAGTACCTTTGTATAGCTCATACCCTTCCTTTCCAAGTGGGGGAATAAGAACTCTTTCTAAAGCTGTTATTCTATAAGAATCATAACATTGCATTACCTCATTTTCATTGTTCCTTTCATCACCTGAATTTACAATAAAAAATATTTCCAAACAGTTTCCAATTAATTTTACAGCATAAAACAATACAAATACAACCAGGTACGAGAACACAAAAACCAGAACGATAAAACTTCTCTCTGAAAACACACTATCATTTACACCGAAAATAAAGCAACAAATTAATCCCACAACTGTAATTGCCGTTACTAATCCAAGCAAATAAAAACTTAACAGTATTTTTTCTAAATGTTCAATTTTTCTTGCCCGCATTACAGTCTGGACCTCTTTTTTTGATATAACCCCTGTTAATATTGCTAATCCTGACACAGTAAATCCTAAGAAACTTATTAATGCTACAGCTATGTCTTTAGTCAATGCCGAAATAAGTATATTAATATTTTCTAAAGTATTATTTCGAGTTGAAAAATACGAAACCCCTGCTAATGCAATAGCAGAAATCAACGCAATCTTGCATTCAATGGAAGCAAAATCAAATACGTCCACATATTTTTTGTATTTTATAAACTTATTAAATTGAGCATCTTTTATCATTTTAATTCACCTTTTAACTGGCTACGGATTTAAGGAGTTTCATAATCCACTCATGTATAAACGATCTTGATTCTCGGTTATATTCTTCTTCTGTTAGATTCTCATCAATTATACGAATTAATGCGGCATCTTGATTGCTACTTATTGTCTGTCTTTTACCATTTTGATTAATTCCTGTTGTATTTACTTCTCCATACCCCTTCGACACAGCTGTGTATATATCTTGCATATATTTTGAATCTATTTTTAACGAATGCCTTTCATCTGTCGTGGACATCTCCATCTTGAATTTATTAGCATTCACATCACGGCAATCTTGCATATATCGCAAACTATTCCTAAACTCTTCCAAATCCTTATCATTTGAATTCGGTGGTATCAATGTCGCTTTGATATTCTGTATTGATTTTAATGACCTGATTTTGCCCTCTAAAGCACCTTTATCCTTTTGCAGAAATATTTCAAATTTATATTTTTTTGTGTTTTGGCTTAGAATAAATGCAAATGCTGTCATAAATTGATTATAGCCAAATGATTGTCTCTCCGAAAATGCAATCATTTCTTGTTTTGAATCTAAATAGAAATATATACTAACAGCCTCTTCGTTTGAACTTTGTAATACTTTACCCGATTCATCAATTATTTCTGTCGGTTTATTAAATGCCCTAACTAACTTCCCTGTAATAATTCCGGCATCCTGCTTTTTTAATTCTTTCAAGCTATATTTAGATAATTGCGGCATTCTTCTTATATTTCCCAACGAATCTCTGTATTTACAATTTGAAGAAGTAGAAAACATTTTATTCTCGTCTAATTCATCATAAATCGTTTGTTTTACATCATCTAAATTTAATTTATTATCATATACGTCAAAAATACCTGCCGTCAAATTTATTTTAGCTAGATACATTAAAGCCATATTGTCCATTCTCCATTTCGACATTTTCTTTTATTTTAATCCATATTTCAGATATTTACAACACAAAAAAGACACCCTCTTTCAAGGATGTCTTTTACGTACCTGGAATGTCCGGATGGAGAGTCCTAAACCAGGCAAATATCAAAGGCTGGATTCGAACCAGCGACCTCCGGGTTATGAGCTCGGCGAGCTCCCAGACTGCTCTACTTTGCAAAATCAGAACGGAAGGACTCGAACCCTCGCCTTACTGGATATAAGCCAGCTGCTCTTCCGACTGAGCTACGTTCCAAGGAATCCCGCCGGGAGCGATTTTCCGACGGGATAAATACATACAGGATTCAATGCCAAATGAACCAGCATTCGCATGGAAATGCATGATACCATATTAGCACCTTTCATCGGGACATTGGGGGACATTTGCAAATTTTTCAAAAAATCTTTGTCTCCGCTTCTTCACGCTCTCATCCGTGTATTTCTTTTTTCTTTTGGGGAACATCCGATTCATCCGGTCTGCAACTTTCAGATCGCTCAGGCCATCTATGAAATACAGCCGGAACATAATCCTCAGCTCTGAACTCTGGATCGTCTCTATGTATTCTTCGGCCTGCGTGGTAAGCTCCAGCAGCTCCGCCTCTTTCGCCGCCAGAAGCTTGCCATATCGCTCCCTGGCTTTCTGCTTCCGGCAGTAAACCGGATCCGGAATACCTGTTACCTTGATCGGCCCGATTGTTAAATCCCTACGAGAACCTTTTACCGTGTCCGCCACAATCGGCGGATGCTCCAGGAACCTGTCCAGCTCCCGGATGCGCCTTCTGATATCTTTTATCTCTTCCATAAGCTCACAGTACTGTATCAGGACTTCTTTGTCCAACGGTGCCACCTCCCTTTATTGGCTTAGCTATCTTTCTCCTGTCTTTCATATCTGCATTCCAGTTTTCTACCGCCCGGAGTAAGGCGTCGAACCTTGTTTCGATCCTTGTGTACTCCGGCGATATAATAACCGCTAATCAAACACATATAATCAACGTCTCCATACCGATTGTTTTTCGGATATGCTACGCAGTTTTTGCAGTTGGCACAACATTCAGCCTCAGGTTTTGCTTTGTCCAACGGTACCACCTCCCTCTATTTTTCTACGCGAACCTCAACTGCCCGCCGGTATCCTCACCCAGGCGATCCGCCCGGCAGTTCGGCAGCCGCTTCGCAACGCATAGCTCTTTCAGATTCGCCCGCACCAGCGCCGTAGGTATCGGCGGACACACAGCGTTTCCACAGCGTCGCACCTGCTCCGCTCTCGGATAAGGCTTCCCGTCGCAATCCCGGTCGATGATGTAGTCGTCCGGAAATCCCTGGCAGCCGTATAGCTCTTTCGGTTCCAGCATCCGCAGTCCGATATCCACAATCTGATATTCAGTGCCATATATGGTTACCAGCCCGAAACGATCCTGCGCTGTGATAGTATCAAGCGGCGCTTTTATGTCCTGCCCAGTACCGGCACCGTAATACTTCGTCAAAAACGCCCGCATCTCTCCAAAATGCCCCGGGGAGGTCGTCACTGTATGTAATGGCTCCCTTATATCTTGTCCGGTACCGCTCTTATAGAATTTGCTGATAAACGATGTAACAAGACCGTATCTGTTCGAACCATCTACCGTCATAAGCGGATCTTCTATTCCTTGACCACGCGTTTCATTTTGCGTCGTTTCCGAATGGTACTGAATCAGTATCGGTGCCACTACTCCAAAACCATGCTTTCCGGTAATTGTCGGCATTGGCTGCCGGATATCCCCCGGTTTACGTTCGCCGCCGTGATTGCACTGGATCAAGAACGGCTCCGGGTTATCCAGAATGAATTTCTTGATTCCACGGGCAATGCGATCCATTGTCTTCTTCGCCAGCGGACGCACCGCCCGGATTCCGTACTTTTCTTTAATTTCTTCGGCGCTATCGAAGATACTCGGACATGGGAGTGAAAAATCCAGCTGTGTATACGCCCCCACATAAGGTTTCAGCAAGCCAGCTTTTACTTCCGGGCTGTCTGCCGGTCCGTAGGTACGTCGCGCCCATACGATCGGCTTGCCATCGCATCGCGCAATCAGGAAGAACCGCTTCCGCATGGTAGGAGCTCCATAATCTGCCGCCACCAGCTCCCGGAACTGCACTTCGTATCCCAAATCAGTAAGCTGCTGGATAAATTTATGAAACGTTTTTCCCTGCTTTGCCTTGATCGGATGCTTCCGACGCCCAAGCGGTCCCCACGTCTTAAACTCTTCGACATTCTCCAACATTATCACGCGCGGACGTACCAGTCCTGCCCAGCGGCAAGCAACCCACGCCAGACCGCGAATAAACTTGTCCTTTGGCGTCCCGCCCTTTGCTTTGCTGAAATGCTTACAATCTGGAGAAAACCACGCCAGCGCCACCGGATGCCCGCCACATACTTTGACCGGATCTACCTGCCACACATCCTCGCAGTAATGCTTCGTGTACGGGTGGTTTGCCTTATGCATCTTGATCGCCTCTGGATCATGATTGATCGCGATATCTACACAGTACCCTGTCGCTTCTTCGATGCCGGTGCTTGCCCCGCCACCCCCAGCAAAGTTATCTACTATCAATTCTCCGTTAATCATCGACCTCATTCTCCTCCTGTATAAATTCATCACTGGCTTCCTTTCTCAAAACGAATATTTAACGTACATATACATATTGCTTCCCTCAATAGGATAATAATATGTGCCGTCTCCAGAATCCTCCCATATCATGATTTGATCACACCATTCACCATCCGATTGTTCTTCCCCATGCACTTCCTTCGAAACTCCAAACGAATGTGCGTAAATGCCATCAAAGCCGTTTTCGTTGACCCATTCGTCAAGTTCCTTGAAAAGTTCATTTGCCTCATTCACTAATTTTTCATAACGAGCTGCTTTCTCAGCTATTTCCTTCGATACAGTCATTTTCTATTGCCCTCCTCCGGTACAAATTCTTCGCACGCATCTTCATCGCCCGCCGGATGCCAGTCACAAAACTCGTCATACCAGCAGTTCCAGCACGCTCTATTGCAATTATCATTCATCTCCATGTCCTTTCTTCTACCTCTTCTTCGGTAGCTTCCCCGTCAATAGTTTCTGTTTGATATCTCCACCCAAATTCATATCCACGCATAATGAATTAATTTTGTCGTTTCTGCTCTATTCATCTCAAAACCTCTCCATGATAGTCTTGTAAAACGCATCACAGGCGGCATCCCATCCCCTGGCAAACTCATCGCCCGCATCACAGCCGCCCATCTCTTTTATCAGCTCCAGCACTGCCGCTTTGGGGATGCTGTCCTCCGCATCTTTCTTCATTCCTTCCACCTCCCCAGCAGCCTCATATATCTGCTTATCTCTGCCAACGTTTTGCGGCGATACGCGTAGAAATCGTCCTCGCCCGCCGGTATCTGCCGCCCCATCCGCAGGAGTGTCCGATATCCGGAGCCACTGGTAATCGAATCATATATTGCTATTTCCAGCCCTGGAGCAGCAGAGATCGCGCATTGAAGAATAATAAGCCGTTCCTCTGCAGACGCTTTCATACAGCGCTCCCGGGTCTTCTCCTCATCGCTTTTCAACATTCCATAATCCGCATAAGTCTTATAACGCGTTCTCATGCAGTTCTCCTTCTCCTTTCCGCCTACACCGACATTTCTACCGCCGATCCAGAATCTTCCCGCGGTAATACATCGCCAATTCCGCGTATGTACTGCTGCTTCCGTCGGATGTCCGAACTAGATACCTATGCTTGCTGATTACCCGAACCGTCCGGCGCACGGTCCGCACCTCGCCTTTGGTACGTGTGTCGGCAAGCAGCATCACTTTAAGCAGATCCCCGACTTGCACGCGGTTCCTGGTCTTTTCCAGTTCATCCGACCAGATGCCATCTACCATCCGACGATCATCTGGCTTGTCCAGTTCCTCGTCGTTTTCCTCCTTGCCTACACGCGTCAGCAGGTAAACCGCTTTCTGACCGCGCACACCATCGCCCTCCTGAATCAGTTCGCCCAGAGCACACATTTTCTTTACCGCAGCTCTGGTTCTCTCCCGTTCCTCGCCAATCGCTTCCGAAAGCTCCCGAAGGGTATTTCTCTTGCCGCCCCGAAGCTGCTTCTTGATGGCTGCCCGGCGTTCATCCATGCTTTTCATCGTCCTCTAACTCCCTTCATCCCGTACCGGGTTCCACAGCGCTTCCAGCCTCGCCCTGCGCCGCTGCGCCCACCATGCCCCACACCATCGCATCGTAGTCGTAACCATGTTCTTCCAGGTTGTGGAAGCGGTTCTTCTTGGCGACTTCGGCGGCCCCATCCTGCCTCTGCGGATTCTTTTCTCTCCTGTCCCAATTTCTAACCGCTGCTTTCCAGTCCTTCATGCGATTCTTACCGACCATCCAGCCGTTACTGGTGTAAAAGTCAATAAAGCGTGCTGCATCCACGTTCGTGTAACCCATTTCCCGGCAATATTCACTCACATTCTCCAGGGTGGGCGGAGCGAAGCGCTTTTCTTTTACACCCTTTAGGGTGTTTTCTTTAAGATCATTATCATATTCATTATCATTATCAGCTTTTTTTGCTTTTTCAGAAAAGCATTTGCTTTTTTTGCTTTCCTCAGAAACCATTTGCTTTTTATCAGAAGCATTTGCTTTCGGTCTTCCGCCTTTCTTTCCTGCTTCCGATCTGGCAGCACACGCTTCCTTGTAACGCTGGCTGTCCGCATCCAGCTGCTGTTTAATAAGCTCGAACACAAACGCCAGCGCCGGATCCTGCGGAACAGCATCCGGGTCTTTCTGATAGGCGTAGATCGCTTTAATGAGTTCGCCCGCCTGCTCGTTGCTCATCTTTTCGATGGCAGCGCCCCAGCTCTCATACATGACAAAAGATTTCTTATCGCTCATCCAAGCCCATCTCCTTCCCCGCCTGCCAGTCCCGGTAATAGCAGATCCATGTATCCAACAGCAGAGTAATGATTCCACCGCGAATCTGCGCTTTCAGCTCATCGAAAATATCATCCGAATACATCCGCTGGAAGTTCTGCAGGTACATGGACACCCGCCACGGCTCATAGTTACGCCGGTGCATTACCACCGGAATCTCGCCCGCCCTGGCGTCCCTGGAAGACTGCTGCAGCGCTTTCCGGAGTCTCAGGTCTTCCACTCGTTTTACTTCGATATGTACATTCGGCAGCCCGATCACATCCGCATCGCCGGAAGCCCCGCAATACTGCTGACCCCGGCGACAGTTATATCCATAGTCCTGCAGGATGCCCGCAAGTTCACGCTCGCCGCGCTTTCCTTTTTCTCTCTGCATCTTCCCCATCCTGCTTATCCTCCATCTCTGAACATGCTGAGCTGTCCATATACGCCTTTAGGCTCTCTTCGGCCCATTCCGATAAATTTAAGCGCTCCCGCCTGCGATGCGCGAATCGCTTGTACTCGACGTTCCTGCCGCTCATGCCACCGTTTTGTGTCTGCGCGCCCTGAATCCGTTTCTTCTGGAAGATAATAACCTTTTCCATCATCGCGATTCAAAACTGCATAATCAGCCCGCAAAACTTCTATTCCATCCCGAAGCATCCGATCATCACATCTAAGGCGCTTACACAGATCCTTGCGCGTCTGCGCATTTTTATGTCCTACTCCCAATGCATTGTATAATGCACTGGTAAACAGCTCCATCTGCGGCGTCACTTTCTTCTTCGCCAACTTGCTTCCTCCTCCCGGAGCGGGAGGGTCGGTCTCCCTCCCGGTAAACCAATGGCATCCTTTAAAGGTTCGGTAATATATAACACGGTAAGGCGTGCCAGGATGCTGTCTACGGGTTGCTATGTACAAGCCCTGCGGCTGTTGTACCGTTATAAATAACTCTTGCCAAACTCGGCAATAAACTGCTGTCTGCTGCCGATGTGAGCCTCATAATACTCCTGTGCCTGACGTTTCAGGCTCTCGTCGAACTCTTGATTCATATGGACGCTGTACGGCGTCATGTTATGCCAGTCCGGGCGGAGCGGAACGATAAAGCCATATGCCTCCGATCTGCTCCGGTTGGCTCCATTAAATACATGATGGATTGCCACCTCCTGGCTGCCGGTAATGATACAATGTTTTAAATCATCCGTCAGTACGCTGTACAGTTTCTTTCTTCCTGTGGTTTTCTTCATACTCTGCCATCATCCGAGCCAACTCCTCCGGCGGCAGAGTTTCAATCCCCTGCTCCTTGCATTCCGCTACCAGCCCATTTATCAACTCGCTCATTTCCTTTGTATCGTAGGTACTGGATCCAGCAAGCACCGTATATGTACGGTATGCTTTCCCATCCTTGCCCTGCTTAACCTGCGAAGTTGGACGGATATGGAAGGTTTCCGCCTCCAGCGCCGTCTCTTCCGCTTCGGTCGTGTCCGGCACAACCAAATACACCATCTGACCGGCAATCATGAGATTCTGACCGTACCTCCGAAGCATGAGATTGTGCGCCCGCGGCTTGGATATGCCCGCCGCCTCTGCCAGACGCGAGAGAAGCACCCAGTAATACGCATTCGCGTCCAGGCTCCGCTTCTCCCGCCATTGCTTTGCAATGATCCGCAGGGGCTTGTCCTTCATCTTGTCAATCGACGATGACACATCCGATTCCAACTCAAACGTCAGCCGCATCCGACCGGTTTTCCAGTCCATCGACACATCTTTTAAAGTTCCCTTACTCTCCATAGGCTAATTGAACGGAAGACCGCTCGTTTCATCCTCCGGCGGCACCGTGGCTGGATCTACTTTCCCTTTGGATTTATCCGGCGTGTTCTTAAAACTCTTCATCGCGTTCTGGAATCGTTCCACCGTCAGGTGTTCCAACGAGTCTACGCCGATTGCTTTCAAAATACATTTCGGGCTTTTTCCGATTCTGTCGCACTCTTTCAGGAATACACTCCTCATTGCTTCTGTCGCAAGCTCTGGTGCCTTTGTTGACTCTGGCGGTGTCTCTGCATCCGGATCCTTCATTTCCTCGGTTGGAATGCAGAACACCTGGAAGCAGGCATATTTGAACGCAACCGACATAGCTTTGTTGGTTGCTTTGTCGCCGCTGTCCATCCCTTCGCCAACTACCACCGCCTCGATGTGGCTGCCGTCCTCTGCGTAGAACGTATATTTCATACGACAGACCGAATATAAAAGCATCCTGCCCTTTGCAGTCCTGCGTTCCTCCCGCGTCTGATCCATAACCTCCGGGACAACAAACAAATGATGCTTAATAAATGCCGGATTCAGCGCATTTATGACTGCGTCAATGCCGCGATACTTGAAGTTCTGCTGCTTATTTAACGAATCTTTCCCGACTACTCCCACATCTTCCATGACGGCCGCTATCGTCTGGAAAATATTCTTTTTTGTCTCTCCCATATCTCTGCCACCTATCTAATAACCATGTTGCTACGGGTTACAATCGATACGCCAGGAATTTCAGCGCCATTGTCCAGCGCCTCTTTCAGTGCTGTCTTATTCAGCTCTGGATCCTTGCGCCGGATGAACGCTTCCGGAAGTGCATTGATATCCCCGGCGTATTCAATCGCTTTGCTGGCACGGTACGACACCGCCACTCTGCTTGTCTTAAACTTCTGACCGTCCAATGCTCTTTTAACGTACTCCTGCAGTGATTCCGCCTTTCTCTCAGCTTCTCTCTGGCGTGTTTCCAGCACCCTCTTCTCATTTTTCAGCTGCTCTGCATCGCTTTTCAGGTCCTTGATCCAGAGCAGGACATTCTCGATCTTCTCGTCCCTGGCTTCCTGCAGCGCATCCAGCGCCGCATAAGCCTCCTCATTTACAATCTCCCCCGTCTCTTCATCGACCGCCGCCTCAAACGCTTCCATGATGCGGGCATCAATCTCATACAGATTCATAATCTACCTCCGACTCTTGTACTCTATTTTCATTTCTCTGATTTCTATGGTTAATCCGGCACTTCATACCTCTTAGGCACTCCTCACAAGCCAAACCGCCGTCTTCCAGATATGCGCCGCAGCAGTCACATCTTTCCAGCATCCTGTAACTCCTTTTTCTTGTTCGCAAGCTCTTTCAGCAGCCGATTCATATCTCCAGCGTGGTTGAGGAAGGCTTGAGCACTCCAATGTCCTCCTGCGCCGCGTGTAAAGCTCCATCCATTTTGATACACGCTAACATCTACGTCTGCTACGTGACCCGAAAACGAAAAGAACGCCGTAGGCTTGCGTCCAGTAATGTCCTGAGCTCTTTTCTGTGTGGTATTAATTTCCAACACCATCTCCAGCGCCTCATGAATCTTCTTCCGGCGCATCTTCTCAATTTTCTTTTCCAGTCTCTTCTTCATCAGAATCCTCCTCCCGTGTTGCTTCCGCAGCTATAAGAAATGCCGTATAGAAATCTGCATACGATTTTTCCAGCTCTTTTCCCGAAAAAATTTCTTTCAGGAGTACCAGCGCATTCGCGGCCAAGATTACTGGAATATTTGAACGCTCAACATCTCCAATGATAAACGTCTCTGAATTTTCGGTTGCACCATACAGAATTGCGGTGCCGAGGATCACGTCCCCTTCAAGTTCTGTCAGATTTTTATGTCTAATTGTTGCTTTTACCATTGCATCCTCCCGAATCTCTTGATATAATCAAGCTGTTAATATTTTTATTGATTTGACCGTTCAGCTCTGCCAAGCTGGCGGTCTTTTTCTTTGGTTTCCCATAACCGGTGTACCGGCTGGCATTCAGCAGTGCACCGGCTCTGTTCGTTCCGTTGGTTCTTCTACTCATGAGCTTCTAACCACTCCTTCCCTTTGCAGATAACTCCGAGCAACTTTGCAATGTCTTCACCCTTATAGGCTTCCTCTTCTACTTCGAGATATCCGATGAGATAATGCACACACGCTTTGACACGTAATGCATCATCCCTGTAATCATCCTTTGGTTCGAGGATTTCACTAGGCATTCCCTCAACGATTCTTCTAATTTCTTTTGCCATCTTCTCCACCTCCTAATGCAATACCAAGAGCGCCCCGGTCGCGATCCCCGCAACCGCCGACATCACTACCGCTACCTCTGCCATCAGATGCAAATGCTTGTCCTTCTGTCTCAGCTCCGCTTCCAACGTCTGGATCATCTGGTTGCGCTGGCTCCGCAGGTTCATACACTCGATTTTTCTTTCCTCTCTCATCACGCTTCCTCTCTTTCTTCTTATAATCTTTGCACGGGTATTCCTGATCGGATTCCATACACCGCCAGCAACTCCGGCAGGTCTTACACGACTTTTCTTTCATTTTCATATTTCGCAATCACATTATTGCGAATCTCCAGAAGCCGCAGCACATACGCCCCAGACACCTTCCACGGCGCAGATTTAAGATTATGGAGCGTTGACAGCGATACTCCCAGCTCACCAGCAAGTTTTTCATTTGTCCAACTGGTTCGAATCTTAATTTCGTTTATCCAATCCGCCGTGCAATAGCTCCATGATGGCTTTTTCTTAAATGCAGTTCTTTTCATTTCTTACGCCTCCTTCTCATCCTCTGTTGCGAACAGATCATATATCTTGTTTCCATGTCTCCGTTATGCTATGCTCTTCATACAGGCTCCCGTCAGAGCCAAGTACAAAAGAAAGGAGACACCCATGAGTGCTAATTTTGATTCTCTTTTTTCACACCCATTAGATTTATCTTGGGTAATTACAGCTGTTATTGCTATTGCTGCTTTTTTATCTCCCGTAGCTGTTGCTTTAATTAATAATCACCATGCATATAAAATGAAAAAGCTCGAATTCTGTCATGAAGAAAATATGAAAAAATTATCTCTTTCCCATGAAGCTGCTCAAAAGCAATTTGAAATTTATTATGCTGATAAAAAAACTGCTTTTAGTGAGGTACTTCGCTCCGCTGGTAACTTTACCGCTTCGAAGCAATCTCTTGAACGCTATCAAAATGTCCACTCCGCTGTCGATACAGCTCTTTTGTTCTGTGATTCCCAAAACCAAAAAACACTTATTTCGTTCATGGATAAAATCGACAACGAAGTCTTTGGTAGCGGATCCTCAAGAGAAGAACGAACAATGTATTCTTCCCTTATCGCATCTTTAGGTTGTGAACTTAATAAAGAACTAACTTCTACCAAGCAAATCGTAGAACGCGAATAGCGTAAACATGATCGATATAAACAGAGCCCATACAGGATACACCTTGTTATGTGGCTCTATTTTTTCACAATCAGAACGCATAATGCTCCTAAAAGCCAGCAGCCAATTAACAATACTATCTTCATCTCTCACCTCCCTACTCCAACAGATCCTCGATCGCTACGCCGAGATAATCCGCCACTTTCTGAACCTTGCGAATGCCGGGTTCACTCTCGTTCCACTTAGAAATACACCCGTTAGAAAAACCTACCGCTTTCTCCAGTGCAGAAACAGACACGCCTTTTTCTCTGCATGCCTGTTTTACGTTGTCATACAGCACCATTACCACCTCCGTTTTAGAAAACTATGTCAGAAAATTTTCTATTTATATATTGACTTTTTACTGAAAATATTCTAATATGAAGTTGTCAGTTCAATAGAATAATTTCAGTAATTACCATTTGTATGTTTTAGAAAGTTTTCTGTAACACACTTCTTATTATACCGAAACTTTTCTATTTGTCAAGTGGTTTTACAGAATATTTTCTGCAATTAAGGAGGGATATTTTTGACAACATTTGAACGAATAGAAAAGCTGAGAAAAGAAGCTGGACTATCACAGGGAAAACTTGAAAAGGAGCTTGGTTTTTCGAATGGTAGCATATCAAAATGGAAGAACAGCACTCCAACCTATGAACGTTTACAGAAAGTAGCCAACTACTTTAATGTATCTGTTGAATACCTTGCATCGGGCGAATTACCGGAGAATACACCACCATTAACCCCTCGTGACGAAAAGGACATTGAGAAGATTCTAAATAATACCCGTGATCAGCTACTCTCTCAGGAAGGCTTAATGTTTGACGGTGATCCCGCCAGTCCCGAAGCAATCGAGTCGATTCTATCCGCGATGCAGATCGGCATGGAAATGGCGAAAAAGAAAAATAAAGAGAAGTACACTCCTAAAAAATATAAGAGGGAATAGCTTATGGATATTAAGAAAAGGGTCAACACGCTGGTGCGTAAGCATCAGACCAGGAATCCTTTTGATATCATCCGCGGTTTGAATGCCATTGTAGTATTCGCCCCCTTAAGTGGAGTCCGTGGATTTTACCAATATTTTCAGCGAAATAATATCATTTACATAGATGAATCTCTTCCAGAACACGAAAAAACATTTGTTTGTGCCCACGAACTCGGGCATATGCTGCTCCATAAAAAAGCCAATGCCCTATTTATGGATAGCCGGACTCACCTAAATACCCATCGTTATGAGGTGGAAGCAGATACGTTTGCAATGGATCTCTTAATCGATGATGATATGATCGCTGATTATAAACCATACTCCATCGAACAGGTTGCCCGTTTGTTGGGATATCGTAAAGAATTAATTGAATTAAGATTAAAATAGCTTCGGCATTTTAATAAAAACAAAAGAAAAGAGGATATGAGTATGAACACTCCATCTGAACCACAAGAGTATAATTTTAAAACACCGTGGTACTTTAACACATGCCTTATCTGTATACTCTTCGCAGCTTGGTTTTTATACGGAATTCCTTTAATAGTCGGAATTGTACTACTTATTTTTAAAACCAAGCACGGCAAAAAAACGATGCCCAAATAGCAGAAAACCGCGTAAGATAAATATTTGAACAAACTGCAAAGGATTTTATCAATGAAAGTACTTAAAATTTTCGGAGTTTTTATTTTTTCTTTCCTGTGTATAGCCCTTATCATTCAACGTGATGTTGAAGGGGGAGAAAATAATTTAGCTGTCGGCTTAGTTTTCGGAATTATAGCCTTTTTATTATTTCTATCTATTCGTCACGGCGATAAAAAACAGCTTGAAGAAGCGGCTCAGCAAGCAGAATTAATTGCCCGGCAAAACGCTCTTGCCAAAGAAAAAGAGCATCGAGTTGCTGCCATTGATACGCTATCTCTCGAACCCATAACAGAGCCTAAGTTACTTCTCAAGCCGTCCGAAATAGCTTACATAGAGCAGCCTGCTACATTGTCTATTACTGAGAATAAAGTGGTTGGCACGACCGGACGTAGTTCTGGTGTTTCTATGCGTGTAGCCAAAGGAATGTATGTCCGAACCGGCGGTTCTGGCGGTCGTAAAATTTACGATGACGTTACCACAACCTATGATGGCATTCTTTCAATTACCAACCAAAGGGTTTCATTCATGCAAGATAGAAAGGCATTTGAAATCCGGTTAGACAAATTAACCAACATCACTTACGAGGATGATGCTCTCATCTTACAGCATGGAAATAAATCTTATGTTCTGCTAACCGAGGATGCCGATATTATGGAACACCTTATCCGAAAACTATGCGGCGCCAAATCGTCAACAGACAGCATAAGTAGTATTTAACATCATTACACCAAAAATCAAGTTTCTGTCTAAAATAGCAAAACCGCCCGGTGCTACCAACACCGAACGGCTTCACATAGATTTTCTCTTGCAGGATCACTCCCGGAAGATATAATCAACTTGAACACTTGAATTATATCATTCTTCCGGGCGCCCTGCAAGGGGTGTATTTCTTATACCCACCAAGGAGGATGATATCATTATGGCAAAACGCAAAAATTCACTCCCATCCGGGAACTTTCGTGTTCTGGCTTTAGATTACACAGATCCGAATGGTAAACGTCATTATAAGTCCTTTACCGCGCCGACCAAGAAAGAGGCGCGGATGCTTGCAGACGAATGGAAATTATCAAAGAAAAGGAACCGCGCCGAAAATATATCCGTTCGTGTCGCTGTCCAGCGATACAAGGACATGAAAGCAGCCGTCCTTTCCCCGTCTACCCTACGCGGCTATGCAGGACTCTTGCGGACGCACTTCCAGGGCGATTTCGGCAGCACACGCCTTAATGAATTGAACAGCCAGATTGTACAGATCTGGATATCTGATTTATCGAAAAGGCTTAGCCCTAAGACCGTCCGAAATGCCTATGCGCTTCTGACAGCGGCTCTCGATATGTTTGCCCCCGACCTTTCTATCCGCGTACAGCTTCCCGCCCGGAAGCACCCGGAGCTATATTGTCCGAACGACGCAGACATCCAGCGGCTCCTGGCTGAATCTGCGGGAACTGATCTGGAAACAGCCATTCTTCTGGCGGCATTTGGTCCGCTTCGCCGCGGCGAAATCTGCGCCCTGACTTCCCGTGATATCAAGGGGAACACCATAACTGTCAGCAAAAGCATCGTGCGCAGCGAAGACAATGAGTGGATAACCAAATCGCCCAAAACCTACGGCAGCTATCGGACCATACAAATGCCAGAATTCTTTTTTAAACATATACGCGGTAAAAAAGGGCCGCTGTGTAATCTGAATCCCGATCAGCTCACGCGAGAATTCGAGCGGGTTCTGGATCTCTGTCAGCTCCCCCACTTCCGCTTTCATGACCTGCGACATTATTCCGCGTCCATCATGCACGCGATCGGAGTCCCGGATCAATACATTATGCAGCGCGGCGGCTGGTCCTCTGATAATGTGATGAAAACCGTCTACCGGAATGTCATTGATTCGGAGGCAGAAAAGCAGAGTCAGCTGATCCTTGAACATTTCCAAAAAGTTGCAAACGTAAAATCATGCAACACGAAATGCAACACGATGCCTGAAAAGCATTGATATTAAAGGCTTCTTCGCGGGTTCAAGTCCCGCAGCCGGCAGATTTGAAGCCCCTTGAAAATATTGGATTTTTCCTTTATTTTCAAGGGGTTTCGGTGTTTTAAGGGAATTATCCGTCTTTCTTATCCTGTTTCATCTCCCGCCTTTTCTTCGTCATCAGACCGCCAATCCGCCCGCTCTCCTTGGCAGTCAGGCTTCTCCAGCCATACTGTCGTACCTTGTCCGCCAATCCAACTTCTTCCGCCACCTCATATTTCAGCCGCTCTGCCGGGGTCATTTTCTCAAAATCCACCTTATTTTCATCCATAAAAAACATACTCCTTTCCATCTTGTGTACTCAGAGTATGTCCATTTTCTGGAAATCTATTCGTATTGTCTTTCTCCGTTCAGCTGCTCTTTTACCTCATCCGACTCATCAAGCTCTTCCGGCAGCTGCTCCGTATCATCCCATATTTCCTCAGAATCACCCCAATTATATTTATCCTGAAAATTTTTTTCCTGATCGATCAGAAAATCCAGTCCGGCAGCTGCGCCTCCAATGGCAGCCCCGATCGATGTCACACCGATTCCCCCCACAAAGAGGACAGCGCCAATGATTGCCATTTTTTTCATCCATTTTTTCATTTTCCTATCCTCCTACGCCCTGGCTGACAGATAACCTGCCGCCTGACGGCAAAGCTGAATGATTCCCTTGACTGCCCACGGCAGAAATACACCGTAAAACAGGATACAGCCGCATATCAGAAGCAGACAGCTGCCCTCTGCCGCGATACCCAATCCGATGAACATCAGTCCCATCGCAAAATGTTCAAACAGACTCGCTGCACCCAGAACGAACAGCATAATTCCGCCAACAAACACCAGCACCGTCATCAGTCCCAGCACCACCAATATCGCTGCCAGTGCGACTGCCAGCCCAAAAACACTTCCCACAGTCCCCGTTACCAGCGAAAAGATAAATGGAAGAACTGCAAGCACTACCAGAACTGCCACAACCATTCCAATCTTGGAACCGGTTATTTTTTCTTTTAAGCAATGCAGCATCTCGCTCAGACGGCTTCTTTGATTCTCATTGGATGCCGCATTTTCTCCCGTTTCCTCATCCCGAAATTCCCGGAATGGGGCATCCTCGGTTCCAGCCTGAAATCCTGCTTCTTTTTCTCGTTCTCCCTGTTCTGCCCCACCGCTTCTGGATAAAGTCGTCCGCTTTTCTTCAAACCGGCTGTCATTGTACCCCCGGTCTGTAAATTCGCCGCCACTCCATTCACTCTGCAGCTCCGTCCGGATTACCTCGGCAATATGCTCCGGACTCTGAAATTCTGCAAGTACCTCTTCTTCCTTCTCCGGTCCCGCTTCCTCCAGATAATCGCGGTAATAGTCAATCGCATCCCGTTTTTCTTCTTCCGGAATATCCTGCAAGAGCGCTTCCAGCCTCTCTAAAAATGCTTCTTTTTTCATGATCTGCCTCTCCTTATCCCTCTTTCAGTATCTCTGAAATTTTTCCTGCATACACGTTCCACTCACCCCGGTAAAGATTCAGCTGAATCCGTCCCGCCTCCGTTATTTTGTAATACCGTCGGTTTCTGCCGTCGATCGCCCGGTCATATGTTTCCAGGCAGTCATCCTTCTGAAGCCGCCGCAACACCGGATAAAGCGTGGACTCCGATATTTCGATTGCCTGACGGACATCCTGCGTGATCTTATACCCATATGTTCCTTCTGCAGATTTTGATACAACTGAAAGGACGATCGCATCCAGAAGCGCAGCTCCTGTATTAAAAACCATCTTATCCCTCCTAAGATTCACTAATTCAAAATATAATATTTTTTCTTGTTTAATATTATATGTTATATAATATTGTATCTAAATTATATATCAGTGTACCTTCTTTGTCAATATTTTTCCAAATATCCTTATGACTCACTCCAATCCATCTTTCTGCTCCCACAACCCTTCACCACGCCGTATCCCGCTCCTCATCACGCAAAAAACAGACCGTACAACCTATGTTCCATCACATACGCCATACTGCCTGTTTTCATTTTTATCTTATTCAAGTCGAACATCCGTGAGACTTGGCGCGTGATTCTGGTCAGCAAAGCTGACATATTCCTATCAGAATCACTGCGCATCCTCGCGGAGCGTTTATCTCAGTTGGAGACCCAACTCCCACTGAGACAAATTTGCTATTACTCACCACCTGAAGAGGCGGGAGTCTTCTCGACTGAGATAAAATCACCAAATAGCTTTCTACAGCGCCAGAAACAGCCAGCTCTTTCTTCCAATCCCAGAAATACCCAACTGCGTTCCGGTCAAGAATACCATGCCCCACGCCATCGCAAAAACGGCTGCCACCTCCACATTCTTCCTGTGGAAGTGACAGCCTGATGATTCTTTCATCCTCCGTCTGACGCACTATCTGTCCGATGAGAAACTGGCGTCAACCGTTTGATTAGTTTTCTTCTGCTTCCTGATTCTCAAGAGCTTTCATGCTCAGGCTGATCTTGCGGTCTGCCTCGTTGAAATCAACTACCTTAGCAGTGATAACCTGTCCTACGCTCAGTACGTCGGATGGTTTGTCAACATGCTCTCTGGAAATCTGGGATACGTGAAGAAGTGCATCTACACCTGGCTCCAGCTCAACGAATGCGCCGAAATCAGTCATACGTGCTACCTTGCCTTCTACTACGTTGCCTACAGCATATTTCTCAGCTGCGTTTGCCCACGGATTGCTCTCCGGGAACTTTAAGCTCAGAGCGATCTTCTCGCCGTTGATATCTTTGATCAGAGCTTTTACTTTATCGCCTACTTTGAAAACCTTCTTCGGATTCTCAACTCTGCCCCAGGACATCTCAGAGATGTGAAGCAGACCGTCAGCGCCGCCAAGGTCGATAAATGCACCGAAATCAGTTACATTCTTAACAACACCTTCTACGGTCTGACCAACAGCGATCTTCTCGAATAATTCTTTCTGCATAGCAGCTTTCTTCTCAAGCAGGATCTGCTTGCGGTCGCCGATGATACGGCTTCTTCTTCCGCTCGGATTGAACTCGGTAACTACGAACTCAATCTCCTGACCTGCGTACTTGGATAAGTCTTTATCATAAGTATCAGAAACCATGCTTGCCGGAATGAATACACGGGTTCCCTCAACCTCTACTACGAGGCCTTTCTCCATAACCTGTGTAACTTTCTCTTTCAGAACTTCCTTGTTCTCGAAAGCTTCTTTCAGACGTTTCAGACCCTTATCAGCAGCCAGTCTCTTGTAAGATAAAGCAGCCATGCCCTCTCCGTCGTTTACTTTCAGAACTTTTGCTTCCAGTTCGTCGCCGACCTGAACTTTGGTTCTAAGATCTACGCCCGGCTCATTGGTGAATTCGCTTCTTGTGATGATGCCTTCGGATTTGCTTCCAGCGATGCTGAGAATGATTTCGTCTTCCTTGACACCGATAACCTGACCGGTAACAGCCTCTCCTGTACGTAATCTCTTGAATGATGATTCTTCAAACATTTGTTCAAAACTTAATTCTGACATTAGTATGAACCTCCTCGATAATTTGATTTGGGGTCGATGCCCCGGCTGTAATACCTACGCTGCGCACAGTACCTGTTATCTCAGGCTTGAAATCTTCCAGTGTCTGAATGTAGTAAGTGTGTTTACATTCCCTGCGGCAAATCTCATACAACTTTTGTGTGTTAGAACTGTTCTTGCCTCCAATCACAATCATAACATCAACCTGTGAAGCTATCTGCCTCGCCTCAACCTGTCTCTCCTGTGTTGCATTGCAAATCGTATTTAAAACAAGTATATCATAATACGTTTTTGAAATTTTTTCAACTAAATCTTGAAATTTATTGTAGTTAAATGTCGTCTGCGCCACGATACAGAGCTTTTCATCCGGTCTGAGTGCCAGATTTTCAAATTCCTCCAGTGACTCGACTGCCAGAGTATACTCATTTCCCCAGCCTTTGATACCCTCGACCTCCGGGTGGTGCTCATTTCCCACGATAATCACGCGGCGTCCGGCTTCGCACTGTTCCCGGACAATCTTGTGGATCTTTTTGACAAATGGACAGGTCGCGTCCACAAGCTCCAGTCCCTGGCGTTCCAGGAGTTCATAGATCTCCCTGCCTACGCCGTGGGAACGGATGACGACCACGCCTTCTTTCAGGGCTTCCAGTTCCTCCTTCGAATTGATGACCTGTACGCCCTTCTCTTCCAGATCCCGCACCACCTCTTCATTGTGGATGATGGGACCGTAGGTATAGATCGGCTTCTTCCCCGTCGCTATCTGATCATATACCTTCTCGACTGCCCGCTTCACGCCAAAGCAGAAGCCAGCCGTCTTCGCAACTGTGATTTCCATGTTCCTGCCCGCTATTCCTCCTATTCCTCATCGTCTTGGATAAATAAATCCCCTCTGTCTCCTTCATAAAATCCACCTTTGCTCCTGTCTCTCATAGCATCCCGCGAATTCTCCAGAATAGAAATTCTTCCGCCTTTAATCGGCAACTCATTTACCCTCATTGTTATAGTCTATCATACTTTAGACTGCTGGTAAAGTCTAAATCGACGTAAAATTATATAAAATTTACACGATTAACTGATTTTGCAACCACATTCCGGAATTTACGCCGCATTCAGTCCCTGTCTTCGGAAATTGCCGTTACTCCTTTTGCCTCCCGGCAGCCGGATCGGCGTCCGGATCATCCGACCGGATGCCTGCCAGACGCATAAACTCACGCATCGCCGCCGTCACATAACGCCCCCGCTTGACCGAAAATGTGATCTCCCGCTCAGACAACGGGTCGTCTATCTTATAATAGACCAGCCTCGGGTCCTCCGGACGCCACTGTACAATATCAGAACGCACAAACATCGCTCCAACCCCATTGGAGACGATATTTAAAGAAGTCAGCACCTGATCCACCATCATCACAGTTTTCATCGTAAAACCGCTGTTGCGGCACATTTTCGCGCCTCGTTTATACATATCATTGCCCGGTTTCATCGTGATAAACGGCACATCCTTAAATTCCTTTAACGGAACTGCCTCCACCTCCGGTTTTAAAAAGGACTTGGACAGAATCTCCTGCCTGGACAGTCGGTATGGCTGCAGCTTCCGGTTAACTGGAAAACTTTCCGGAACTGCCAGAATCAGATTTTCCTTCCGGAATAAATACCGTTTGATCGAAGTATCGTCCTTCTCCATCGCCGTCTCCAACACCAGATCCAGCGACTCATTTTCCAACCCCGCTTTCAGCTCCCGTGTATTTCCTTCTGTTAGGTCAATCGTAACCTGCGGATATTTTGTCTGAAAACGGGCAATCAGATCCGGATACACAAACGAGCAGAAATAAGATGCACCGCCGAGCGCCAGCGTGCCGCCCTGAAGCCCCGCAATATCTTGAAAATACCGTTCCAAATTCCGTTCCAGAAAAAGAATCTTTTCAACGGTACGGATGTAATACGCGCCCTCCTTCGTCACCGTCAGCGGAATCGTACTGCGATCAAAAATCGGCGCTCCCATCTCTTTCTCTGCCTTCCGCACCATGTTGCTGAGTGCTGGCTGGCTGATAAAAAGCTTCTTCGCCGCTTTGGAAAAACTCTTTTCTTTGTAAACCTCATACACGTACTTCATTTCATTCAGCATTTGTCAATTCCCCCTGTCCATTTTCCATCCTGCTTTGCTTAAACGAATATAACCGCCATATCTAACAGTTATTTTTTATTGTTATTATTTTATCATAAGATTTCTATATCTGTAAACAAATAAACTGTATTTTCCGTCCATTTGTCGTTTTTCAGACAGAATCCAGCTTGTTTTACGAAACTTCCAGGTGCGTGAATCAGCACTCAAAAGAAGCTGCGAACACCTGCGCTCTGCACATCTAAGGCAGCTAACCTGCGTCCACAGCTTCCATTTTTAATATGGAGGTTTATTCAATTCCTAAGCTTTTACAAATTCCTGATGTTTTATATTGCGGCTGCTCAAGGGGAAATCACAGCCGCAATTCATGCAGTCTTTCATTGACAATTCGTTCTTGATATTTCTTAATATATAGCCATATTATTTGTCGCCCAAACAAACAACCTTGCCGTCTTTTACGATCAGAACTTCTTCTGGTGTTCCCTCGTCGAAGATAACGGTCGGATTGTACTGTACCATGTCGATATGTACGGTCGAACGTGCCGGCTGTCCATAGTAGAAGCCGTTGCCCATTGCGATGTGGCAGGTTCCTCTTGCCTTCTTCTCTTCCTCGAAGTCTCCGTTGAACATACAAGCCGGGTTAAGTCCAAGTCCGATCTCTGCGATGTTGTCGGAATCTTTAACTTCTGCGATCTGACGGCGGATTTCTTTACAAATCTTCGGATCGCCGCCAACTACCTCTACGATGCGCCCTTTTTCGATTCTTAACTCAACCGGTGTGGTCGGGCATCCATAGTAGCAGATAGGTCCATCAATTACCAGTTTGCCATGGGTTGTGTCGATCACCGGTCCTAAGGAAACCTCTCCGTCAGACCATGCCATTGCATCGCCCGGATTTCTCGCGATACCACACTCGATGATCGGCTCCATCTGATTCATTTCCATGTACAGGTCGGTACCAGCCGGTGTGGTGATGTGAGCCATCTTATGACCTCTCCAGATTGCCTGCAGCTTCTCGCCGTCTGCGTAAACTGCTTCATAATCTGCCAGTGCGCCGCCTCTTGTGAAGTTATCGATGCTTCTTAAGCAGATGGAAACCTCGCGAAGTTTCTTCTGGTTGATGAGCTCTTTCAGGTGGTTATTGTAGATAGCTGCACCGGATGCGGTGGTCATGCCGACAAATACATCGCAGGCATCCATGCCAAGCTCCAGTGACTTCGGGAAAATGGTTGCTTTGTCTTTTCCACGAATCGGCATCATGTATACGCCGTACTCAGCGCCGCAGTTTAAAGCGGCTGCTGCCATCGCCTGGGTCATTCTCTCGTCGGTTTGAGGGTCAACGACAATCAAAACTTCCTCGCCCGGTTTAACAGCCATCAGGTTGCCAAGAAGATACTGTGCACGTTCCATACATTCGATAATTCTGTTATCACTCATAACTCATTCTCCTCGCTTTTGTTATTATTTGACAGTCTCTGCATCCAGCCGATTTAAGCTATCTGCCTGTCATTGTTCTCTGTTTCATAGCTGTTTATTTAGTTTTTTCTGTTCCTCATGAGGTTTGACTATATACTATCAAACCCGCACACACTTATAAACAAATATACCCATTTGCGAATATGTTATAAATATTTCGTGATAAGGGGTTTACCATCCTGCTGGAAGCATTCCCAGTGCGCTGAAAATTGCGTAGAATACGGTACTGCCGTACAGCAGGACGATAATCGCCTGCATCGGCTTGCTTGCCATCCAGCCGCAGTTCCATACCGGCTCAATGTCACCTGTTTTTCTTGCTCGGGAGGCGGTACTTCACATCCAAATCAGACTTAAAAATACCAAGAATCCCCGTTCAGCCGATACACTGGCTGAACGGGGATTCCTGGCGTCATACAAAACAGTAAGGTATATTTATATGGTTATAATTGGGGTGAACTGTCTAGTTGGATGCAATAGTTTTATTTGTCGCCCAAACAAACAACCTTGCCGTCTTTTACAATCAGAACCTCTTCTGGTGTTCCCTCGTCGAAGATAACGGTCGGATTGTACTGTACCATGTCGATATGTACGGTCGAACGTGCCGGCTGTCCATAGTAGAAGCCGTTGCCCATTGCGATGTGGCAGGTTCCTCTTGCCTTCTTCTCTTCCTCGAAGTCTCCGTTGAACATACAAGCCGGGTTAAGTCCAAGTCCGATCTCTGCGATGTTGTCGGAATCTTTAACTTCTGCGATCTGACGGCGGATTTCTTTACAAATCTTCGGATCGCCGCCAACTACCTCTACGATGCGCCCTTTTTCGATTCTTAACTCAACCGGTGTGGTCGGGCATCCATAGTAGCAGATAGGTCCATCAATTACCAGTTTGCCATGGGTTGTGTCGATCACCGGTCCTAAGGAAACCTCTCCGTCAGACCATGCCATTGCATCGCCCGGATTTCTCGCGATACCACACTCGATGATCGGCTCCATCTGATTCATTTCCATGTACAGGTCGGTACCAGCCGGTGTGGTGATGTGAGCCATCTTATGACCTCTCCAGATTGCCTGCAGCTTCTCGCCGTCTGCGTAAACTGCTTCATAATCTGCCAGTGCGCCGCCTCTTGTGAAGTTATCGATGCTTCTTAAGCAGATGGAAACCTCGCGAAGTTTCTTCTGGTTGATGAGCTCTTTCAGGTGGTTATTGTAGATAGCTGCACCGGATGCGGTGGTCATGCCGACAAATACATCGCAGGCATCCATGCCAAGCTCCAGTGACTTCGGGAAAATGGTTGCTTTGTCTTTTCCACGAATCGGCATCATGTATACGCCGTACTCAGCGCCGCAGTTTAAAGCGGCTGCTGCCATCGCCTGGGTCATTCTCTCGTCGGTTTGAGGGTCAACGACAATCAAAACTTCCTCGCCCGGTTTAACAGCCATCAGGTTGCCAAGAAGATACTGTGCACGTTCCATACATTCGATAATTCTGTTATCACTCATAGTTTTAATCTCCTTTTCTTGTTTTGTCTGGTTTCCTTAAATTTTTGCACCTTTGCAAGTGGGAATTATTTCTGTTTTTTTCCTTTTTATCCGGAAAACGTGGACTTTTCAGAACCGGGTGTTCCATATTCCATCTTTGATTCACGTTCTGCACAAATTTGTCGTTTCCCCGCTTTCCGGGTTCCATACATAACTACTGCCCAGATATATTTCACATTTCATACGAATCCGGGATGTCTCTTTCTAAAACTCAAGCTGCCTTTTTGGCTTCTCCCTGATTGAAAATCTCGTGATCCAGTTCGCCCTCCATCTGAGAAATGCAGACAGATGCTACCAGGTCGCCTACAGAGTTAGTAGATGTGTGAATCTGGTCGATGATACGATAGATTCCAGCTACCAGTGCGTATGCATCCAGCGGAAGTCCCATCTGCGTCATCAAGGTTAAGCTGATAACCAGACCAATCTGCGGAGTTGCTGCACAGCCAACGCTTAAGAAGGTTGCCTGTACAACCAGCATAATCTGCTGCTGAATACTTAACTCTACGCCGTACAGCTGTGCGGCAAAGAGAACAACGATACCAAAGTATGCACACGTTCCGTTCATCTGAGCGGTACATCCAAGTGGAAGTACGAAACTCGCAATATCTCTCGGAACGCCCATCTTCTTCGGTGCTACTTCCATTGATACCGGAAGAGCTGCTGAAGAAGTACAGGTACTAAATGCGATCATCCAAGGTTCAAACGCTTTGCGCCAGAACTTCATCGGATTTACCTTTCCAATCACGATAAGGAAAATGCTGTATCCAACAGTACTCATGATAATGCAGGCAAGATAATCAGTTAAGATGAATTTCAGAACCGGTCCGAAGATGGCAACGCCATATTTTGCAAGTGCTACAGTCATCAAACTGAATACGCCGTAAGGGATGATTCCAAGAATCATGTCGATAACCTTAAACATCGTCCGTGAACAAAGGCTGATGATGTCACATAACTGCTGTGCTTCCTTGCCAATGCTGATGATGGCAAATCCAAGAAACAGGGAAAAGACGATAATCTGCATCATCTCGCCGCTTGTCAGTGCCTGAAATGGGTTGGACGGAATTAAGTCGAGCAGTGTCTGGTAGATACCCGGAAGTTCTTTCACCTCCATTGCTGTCTCTGCCGTTCCCAGCTGCAAGCCACGTCCCGGTTTGATGATATTGGCAAGTATCAGACCGATGGTTGCTGAAATACCGCCAGTTGCTAAAAACCAGATGATGGTTTTAACGCCGATGCTTCGAAGTTTCTTGATATCGCCCAGCGAAAGTGCCGCGTCGATGATACAGAAGAACACCAGCGGGACGACAATCATCTTGATCAACTTGATAAACAAATCTCCAATGAACTGGAAGAACGGAAGGACATATCCGTTAATGATCTCATTCTCCACGCCGCCCATAAAATTTAAGACGTAACCAAACGCGATACCTGCAAACAATGCAATGAATATTTTCACGTACAACGGAGTTCCTTTTTTCTCCGCCCCATTTTTAGTTTTCTCCACCATGTAATACCCCCTTATGTAATGGTTTTTTATTTCTCGTGTTCCTCATGAGGTTTGACTACATAGTATCAAAAAGCCAGATTATTATAAACAAATATATCGAATTGCGAATAAGTTATAATAATTCAGTGATACAGAGTTAGTTCTGACTTACTTTTTTATATATTGTCTCCACAATAAAAATAATTTTATTTTTGCAAATCAGTTCCGTGCTGTTTTCTGTAAAATACTAAAAGCGGGTAAAAGTTTTTTTGCTTTTACCCGCTTCTTGCTTGAACCTTCTTCTTAAAGGTTCCTATTTAATTTCTATTTATTTCGTCTGCATCATCTGATTTTTTAGAAATGGCATTACATATGAACCAGCTTAGCTTTTACTGGTTATCCGAAACATAAACCGCTGCTTCTGTTCCTGCAGTCGAACCAAACACAACCGCCTCGGTCAGCTCATTGCCGGAGAGCACACCTTCACCGTCTACTGCCGCTGACAGGATCGGACCTGCTGCATAAAGACCATTGATCAGCTCGCCGCTATCTTTGTTTAGCTGTTCCGCATTGTTGCTGACAACCAAGGCAGCTGCCTTTCCATCTGCCTCATATACCTGAGATTCCTCAAAAACCGGAATCAGGGAGACATCGGTCGCTACCAGTGCCAGGCAGTCAATCTCCTGATCCTTGCCGTCCACCGTCACAGTGATGCGGTCAAGCGCACCTTCTTCATCGTAAGCGACGCTCTTTAATTCTGCCTTATATTCAACCGGAATCTTCAGCTCTTCGACTTTTTTAAGCAGCGCTTCCTGTGCAAGCTCGTTCAGATTTCCCTCTTTTGCCGGGAAACTGCGGGCCACCGAGGAACCTGCCTCCTGTGCCAGATCGCCATACTCCATTCCCAGTGTGTCGGCAAGCCAGTCTTTCGCCTCTTCGCTGTTCTCCGATACATATGCCGCCATATCCGAATTGTTCGTATTATTTCCTGCCGTCATAATATCGGACAGATAAATCTCAAAATCATCCGTAAGATTCGCCTGGAACTGCTCATCCGTATCGGCTGCATTAACATACGGTGCCATCTCCGTCATATCTGCCGCCAGCTCTTCGCCCGGTGCCAGAATCAGGATCTTCGACGGATCCATGCCCTCGGCTGCCGCCTGAACCGCCGCGATCAGTCCGGCGCTGTCTCCACCTGCGATGACAAGCTGTGCATCCGATGCTTCTGCCTCTCCGGTCGCTTCGGTTGCTTCCTCGCTTGCCGCTGCACTCTCTGTTGTATCTGCCTTACTGCCGCATCCCGCCAGTGCCGCTGTTCCCAGAACCGCTGCCGCCGTCAGAATCCCTGCCTTTTTAACTGTATGGAATGATTTTTTCATAATCGTTCTCTCCTTTCCCTCTCGCCGGAGTTCCTGCAGCTGTCTTCAAACATGCACAGTACCTCTCGGTTGTGGATTTCAGTCTAACATAGAACCTGCGGCGAATCAATTAAGGTTTCTTTAATTCTTACGGAGGAAAAAACGAAATTTTCTGTTACTTACACAAATCCGCAATCACCTGTGCAAAAATCTTCGCGCTTGCCACCAGATCACTCACATAGGCAAATTCATCCGCCCCATGCATACGGTTGTCCACGCCCGGCATCGACGCGCCAAATGCAACGCCGTTTTTCAGGTCATGCACATATGTGCCGCCGCCGGTGTAGTTGCACTCGCCCTTGTTGCCGGTATAAAGCTCATAAGCATTCAGAAGTGTTCTGACAAACTCGGAATTGCCATCTACAAAATGCGGCTCTCGCAGCTGCGGGGACTCCAACTTCATGCCGTGGGACGCAAGTTTTGCCTCCACCGGTTTCAACAGGTTGTCATCATTGCCGCCGATCGGGAAACGTCCGTCAAAGTACGCTTCCATCCGTGTCTCCGTCATCGTAAGCATCGTGAATGCCAGAGACAGCGCTCCGGATCCTTCTGCCTGCATCGCCACGCCAAGCGCCTTTCCCTCGGTATCATTCCACGGGAAGCACTCAGTCAGGCTGTGAATCAGCTTCGTCTGTCCGCAGGATGCAAATGGCAGGCGATCCAGAAGCAGAAGCAGGGATGCCAGCGCATTTTTGCCTTCCTCTGGTGTCGAGGCGTGTGCGCCCTCACCGACTGCGGTGATCACGATCACATCTTCCTCTGCCTGAAGCTCAAACTGTACGCCAGTCTCCTTCGTCACGCCCTCTGCCATCGGACGTACCTCTTCCTCGGTCAGTCCTGTAATTGTCGCATGCGCCTTGCCCGGAACAACATTGATCTTGATGCCAGCCTCGATGGACAGGATCCGCGCATTCTCCGTCGATACCTCAAAAGAAGCTGTCACATGCCCCGGGAAACGTCCTTTTTCGATATTGATAACCGGGAACGAAGCATCCGGGGAAAATGTCATCGGCGCTTCCTTCTCCACTTTATAATAATGTTCAATATCGCTGCTGCCGCACTCCTCATCCGTTCCCAGAATCAGGCGGACATTTTTTGTCACCGGGATTCCCAGTTCTTTGACCGCACGCATCGCATACAGAGCTGCTACCGCCGGTCCCTTGTCATCCGCCGTGCCGCGTCCGTACAACTTTCCGTCTTTTACAATCGGTTCAAACGGCTGTGTCACAGTCCAGCCCTCGCCTGCCGGGACAACATCCAGGTGTGCCAGAATATCTAGCTGGTGCTCACCGTCGTTTAAATCGGCGGTTCCTACATAATTATCGTAATTGTTGATGGAAAATCCATACTCTTCCGCCATTTTGAGTGCCTGTGCCAGTGCGCGGCTCGGACCTTCGCCGAACGGATCGCCCTCCTGGTATGCCGAACGCTCGCTGTTGATGCTGCACAGCGCGCATATGTCATCTAACATCTCCTGCTTGTGCGCCTCGATATACTGCTCGATTTTCTTTTTATACATAAATCTTCCGCCTCGTTCTTTTCCTTTGGTTATTATTTGGACAGAATTCCAGCCAGTACCTGGTTCACTACCTTTCCGTCTGCCTTGCCCTTTACCTTCGGCATCAGGGTTTTCATGATTTTGCCCTTGTCAGACGGTGCCGGATTTTCAATGCCAAGCTCTGCCAGAACACTTTTGATCACCTCTGCGATCTGCTCTTCGGTCAGATCCTCCGGTGCAAATTCCTGATAAACTGCCAGACGTGCCTGTGCCTCCTCGCGGATATCCGCACGATCTGCCGGAGCCAGTTCCAGAGTCTCCTTCGTCTGCTTGATCTCTTTCTTTACAACTGCGTCCGCCTCTTCCTCAGTCAGCGGAGAACGCTTGTCGATCTCCGCATTTTTCAGTGCGGATAACAGCATGGATAAGGAATCTTTTCTTGCTTTGTCTTTTGCTTTCATGGCTTCTACCATGGCTGCACGTACTACATCTACTCTGCTCATATGAAATGTCTCCTTTTCTGATTTTTTCTATATTTTCACCATGCCCAGGTGGGACGATGGGGACTCTCTCTTGTTTCACCATGCCCAGTGGTGCGATAGGGACTCTCTCTTGTTTTACCATGCCCAGAGGTGCAAAACCTGCGGTTTCGCACCCCTGTCCGGCTGCGCCGTATAGCAGAAATCCCCCTTTCAGCGCCTGAAAAATAAATTTTCCATTCGCTGAAACGGTGCTTTCCGCTACATGGCTTTAGTTACGCCCAAACTCGCTTAACTTAAGCTTCGGATTCCGCTCTTCCACCATTCCCACACTCCAGCTGTTGACAAACAGAAGCAGTGGATTGTCTTTGAGGTCTTTGATCCGCTTCATATCCGAAGTTCCCTGAATCTTGGCAACGTCGATTTCGTCAGCGTTTTCTACCCAGCGGATGTACTCGTATGGAAGCTTTTCCAGCTTGACTTCTACATTGTACTCATTTTCCAGACGGTAGGTCAGTACCTCGAACTGGAGGACGCCGACTACGCCGACGATGATCTCTTCCATACCTGTGTTGAACTCCTGGAAGATCTGGATCGCACCTTCCTGGGCGATCTGGCTGATGCCCTTGATGAACTGCTTGCGCTTCATCGTGTCCATCTGGCGCACGCGTGCAAAATGTTCCGGTGCGAACGTAGGAATGCCTTCAAATTCTACCTTTTCACCTGTACAGAGTGTATCACCGATCGAGAAAATACCCGGATCGAATACACCGATGATATCGCCCGCATATGCCTCCTCGACGATCTTTCGATCCTGCGCCATCATCTGCTGTGGCTGGGAGAGACGGATCTTGCGTCCGCCCTGCACATGCGTTACTTCCATGCCTGCCTCAAATTTGCCGGAACAGATACGCATAAATGCGATACGGTCGCGGTGCGCCTTGTTCATATTTGCCTGAATCTTGAAGACAAACGCGCTGAAATTCGGAGAGAACGGATCCACCATGCCGGTTGTCGTATTTCTCGGCAGCGGCGAGGTTGTCATTTTCAGGAAATGCTCCAGGAATGTCTCTACACCAAAGTTTGTCAGCGCCGAACCAAAGAATACCGGGGATAAATTTCCTCGGCTGACACGCTCCATATCCAGCTCATCGCATGCGCCGTCCAGAAGCTCGATATCATCCATCAGCTGCCGATGGTAGTCTGGACCGATGATGGAGTTAACCTCATCGCCCTCTAACGAGAACTCCTGAGATGCGACCTCCTTCTGTCCGCCCATTGCTGCTGTGAAAGTTGTGATCTTCTTTGTGGCACGGTCATACACGCCCTTAAAATTCTTACCGCAGCCGATCGGCCAGTTGACCGGACAGGTACGGATACCGAGCACGCTCTCGATCTCATCCATCAACTCAAACGGATCGCGCGCCTCGCGGTCCATCTTGTTGATAAAGGTAAAAATCGGGATGTGGCGCATAACGCAAACCTTGAAAAGCTTGATCGTCTGCGCCTCGACACCCTTAGAACCATCGATGACCATGACCGCCGAATCGGCTGCCATCAGAGTACGGTAGGTATCCTCCGAGAAATCCTGATGTCCCGGTGTATCCAGGATATTGATGCAAAATCCCTCATAATTAAACTGTAATACGGAAGAGGTAACCGAAATACCTCTCTCCTTCTCTATCTCCATCCAGTCAGAAACCGCGTGCTTGGCCGCTTTTCTTCCCTTGACCGTACCAGCCAGGTTGATCGCGCCTCCGTAGAGAAGAAACTTCTCCGTCAGGGTTGTCTTACCAGCATCCGGGTGGGAAATAATGGCGAATGTACGCCGTTTTTTGATCTGCTCCGCTATATTTTCCAAAAAAATCTTCCTCCAAACTTACTACCATTCTTCAACTTTGTCTAAACGTATTTATTCTATATTATTTTAAACGAATACGCAAGTCCAAGTTACGGTTCACTCACGCGCGATCGGTAACAGATCTTAAAAACATTTTTCATCTTCTTCTTGATCCTTTTCTTTAAAAAACATATAATCATACTATTAACGTGGATATATAATAAATAGTAACAGTTGAACATATGAAACCGTTGCGATAACTATACAATCAACATTTTATAAGAGATGTTGATTATTGTAGAGATGCAGGAGATATAAAGGAGTTATTTTATGATTCTAGCTATCGACGTTGGAAACACCAACATTATTATCGGCGTGATCGACGCAAAAAAAACGTATTTTGTAGAACGCATCACGACCACCATCGGAAAACCGAATCTGGAATATGCCGTGGCGCTGAAAAGTATTCTTGAAATTTACCATATCGCCCCAGATCAGCTTGATGGTGCGATCGTCTCCTCGGTCGTTCCGCCGCTTAACCGGACGATTCTTGCCGCCATCCGTAAAATAACGGGACTAAACGCAATGCTGGTCGGTTCCGGCATGAAAACCGGCTTAAACATCCTGATGGACAACCCGAAATCCGTCGGCAGCGATATGATCGTAAACGCAGTCGGTGCCCTTGCAGAGCATGAACCGCCAATCATCATCATCGAAATGGGAACCGCTACGACCATGTCTGTCATCGACAAAAACGGACGCTATGTCGGCGGCGCGATCCTGCCGGGACTTCGCGTTTCCCTCGACAGCATGAGCGCCAGCACTGCCCAGCTGCCGCGCATCAGCCTCGATACGCCGCGCCGTGTCATTGGCAAAAATACCATAGACTGCATGAGAAGCGGCGTCATATTTGGCAATGCCGCGATGATCGACGGTATGCTGGATCGCATCGAGGAAGAACTCGGAGAGAAAACTTCCATCATCGCCACCGGCGGCATCTCCAAGATTGTCCTGCCGCTCTGTTCGCATACGATCACGTATGATGGGGCGCTGTTGATGAAGGGATTACTACATTTATATGAAAAAAACAGAAGAACCGAATAATCAAAAAGGCTGTCTCTCGGCAGATGTATCTATATGATACATTCTGATGGGAGACAGCCTTTTTATCACAGTTTATTATGCTGACATCTATTCATTACCGGTCACGGTCACAGCAGCATTTATTTTACAACCTTCAGCTTCATATTCTCTTTCTCAATCCGATCCAGCTTCTCGCCGTCCAGACGGAGTGCAAATCCAAACGGATTTACCACGATTCCATTCACGTAATCCAGATATTTTTTCAGATCGCGGAAGCGGACTTCCATTGCTCCAAACTGATGTTTACGGTCAAATTTGCCAAATTCTACTAAATCCGTAAATGCCGGGTAATAGCGTACACCCTTTCCGGTGGTCAGAACCGGTACTGCCGTCGTCTTCTGCGGGTCAGCAACCGGAACCAGCAGACGCGCACCGTAAAGCTCTTTGCACATCAGATCCTGCATCTGTGGGAATGCCTGGTGCTGTACCAGTGCCTGATAGAACTGATTTGCAGAACGGACCAGGGACGGGTTCATCACGATCTCGGATGTATCCTTTGGTTTCTCGATGATGCTGAACAGCGACATGGACATATGATTTTCCTGTCCCTTGTCGATCACAACTGCCTCAAAACCGCTGCGGTAGAGGTCGTTGAAAAAGGAAATACGCTGTAATGGGCGGATCTCCAGTACCTTCGTCTCTACACCGACCATCTCCAGCCCTTTCACGAACTCATCTGCATACTCGCGGCTGGTGTAAAGGAAAGCAGCCGCCTTGCCGTTCTCTGCACCCAGGAAGAAGTTTTTCGTCGCATGGACAGTCACAACAAACAGTCCCGGCTCTCTCTGAAGCAGCTCCAGAACCTCTCCCATCACTTTTTTATCTGCTTTATCCTGATGTTCTTTCATCAGCTTACGTAATTTCTCCATTTGAATTCCTCCGGCTCTTTTTAATGTACTCTCGGAATCTTTCTGTGCTTGATTTTGTGAGATGATTTTTTGTCAGCTGTGCCCAAATTTCTGAGGCGTACGCGGTGCGTACGTTGATGAAATTCGGGTACGGCTGGCGGAAAATCAGCCACAAAAGCGAGTGCAGAAAAGACTCCGAGAGTACATTTTATCATGCGCGAGGCTCAATCCGCCTGCGCCTGTCTTTTCTACTCTGTCTGCTGTCCATGACTGCCTGAGTGTCGCATCGCCAAGCTGCCTTTATCACTATATCAGATGGAATACTCCGCTCAACCCCAGTTCAGATAACAGTCATCTGCTTGATTTTCAGATTCTTTTTGCAGACTATATCTCCTATATTTTAACACAGAGCCGCCAAACAATCAATCAGAAGAATCTCACACAATCCCTATAACACAATCCCTATCAACATTCAGCTCAAATAATGCTTCATGCTTTTTAACGCACTCTTCTCCAGCCGTGACACCTGCGCCTGCGAAATATGGATTTCTTCGGCAACCTCTGTCTGGGTCTTTCCCTCAAAAAAGCGCATATCAATAATGCGGCGTTCCCGGTCCGGCAGGCGCTGCATCGCCTCCCCCAGCGACAGATCCTCGACCCAATGTTCCTCTGAATTTTTCTTGTCACTGAGCTGATCCATCACGTAGAGCGGATCGCCGCCGTCCGTATAGACCGGTTCGTACAGGCTGACCGGGCTCTGGATAGCATCGAGCGCATACGCAATCTCCTCTTTGCTGACTCCCAATTCTTTGGCAATCTCGCAGAGTGTCGGCTCCTTTGACTGCTTTTTCAGCAGATTTTCACGGGTATAGATCGCTTTGTATGCCGTATCGCGGAGCGACCGGCTGACCCGGATTGAATTGTTATCCCTCAAATACCGTTTCACCTCCCCCAGGATCATCGGAACCGCATACGTCGAAAAACGGACATTCTGGGTAATATCAAAATTATCAATCGCCTTGATGAGGCCGATACAGCCAATCTGGAACAGATCGTCCACATTTTCCCGGCTGCCCGAAAAGCGCTGTATTACACTGAGCACCAGCCGCAGATTCCCCTTGATATACTGTTCTCTTGCCTCCCGATCGCCCTTTAGAATCCGGCGAAACAGTTCTTCTTTCTCCTCATTACTTAAAAGAGGCAGCTTGGATGTATTGACCCCGCAGATTTCCACTTTATAGACCGGCATTTCCATTCCCTCCGTATGATGGACGATCAACGCAAACGGTTGAATCGTTTTGATTTTTGTTTTGTCACCTATACATTAGAATGGACAATTCAAAGCTCATTTATACCCGGACAAATGAGAACCGTTTTCACTCATTCCAATTTCTTGCCTTTTCTGCCGTTCCATAGTAAAATATATTTTCAGGGGTTTTACGATCAATATTATTTATAGAAAATAGAATTCAACCACAAGGAGATCCATTCATGAACACACAAAAAAAAGCCCGTTCCCTCTACTGGGATATCGTAAAGGGATGGGGCATTATTGCGATCGTGCTGGGGCATACCGGATATTTCGCCGGTGCGTTCGTCTATCTGTTCCACCTGGCGCTGTTTTTCTTTATCACAGGCTATTTTTATAATGAAACGAAATACGGGGATACGCCGTTTCTCTACTTCGGCTCCCGTCTCGCCGGTGCATGGCCCAGGTATATGTTCTACACGCTGTTTTTTGTCCTGCTCCACAACTTTTTTGTGACGCACAGGCTCTATGCGGGACAGGAACTTTACAACCATACCAGAATGCTTACGGCATGGATGAGCAGTCTTTCCTTCAACTCACCGGAACAGGTTCAGGGTGCCCTCTGGTTTCTGCCGGTCTGGCTGGTGTCCTCCGGACTCTTTGCCGGATGCGTCTGGTTTGGACGCGCAGCTGCCCGCTTTACCCGGAAAGATAATGTCAAGCTTCCTGTATGTGCATTTGCATGCATCCTGATTGGCCTTGCCGGTGTCTTCTTAAATATGAGAAGCTGCCCGCTCCCTTACAATCTGCAGGCGGCGCTGCTCGTTGTTCCGGTCTATCTCATCGCCTGGCTGATGCAGCAGTTTTTCTCCAATTTCCGCCACTATACGGTCTGGTACGGCTGCCTGATAAGCGCCCTGCTTCTGCACCTGACGAACACAAAGCTTCACATTTTCATCGATCTGGCAAGCATGCACATTCCGGGCGTCTTATTTTATCCGATCTCCATCATTGGAATTTACTTCGTTCTTTCGCTCTCCGACCTGTCCGAGCGCATCAGACCGCTGGCAAAGGTCCTTGCCTTTTTAGGACGCCATTCCTTTGACATTATGGCGATTCATTTCACGCTGTTCAAGCTGATCGATTTTGCCTATGCCCGCTTCATTTTGAAGGAAATACCGGAAACGCTCTCCAACTTCCCGGTCTCCTTCCGCTATGAAATGGGTCCGTTTTACATCCTGATCGGTCTGTTTCTTCCAGCACTTATCGGCTGGTGTATAGACCGCATTGCTGCGAAATTTCTTTCTTGAGGCGTTTCATAATCTTCTTTTCCAGCCTCGATATGTATGACTGCGAGATACCCAGAAGGTCGGCAACCTCCTTCTGGGTCATTTCATCTTCCTGCTCTCTCCCCAGACCAAAGCGCAGCTTCACGATTTTCTGTTCCCGCGGATTCAGGCGGTCGATCGCCGCATTCAACAGTTTCCGCTCTGTCTCATCCTCCAGATCCCGGTAAATAATATCCTCATCCGTTCCCAAAATATCCGACAGAAGCAATTCATTTCCATCCCAGTCCACATTCAACGGCTCATCGATCGAAACCTCGAGCTTCGTCTTATTATTTCTCCGGAGATACATCAGAATCTCATTTTCAATACAACGGGATGCATAGGTCGCCAGCTTAATATTTTTATCCACGTCAAACGTGTTGATCGCCTTGATGAGACCGATCGTCCCGATCGAAATCAGATCTTCCACGCCCACGCTGGTGTTGTCAAACTTTCTTGCTATGTAGACCACCAGGCGCAGGTTGTGTTCGATCAGCGCCGAACGCGCCTCTTTATCCTCACTGGTTCCAAATTTTCTTAAAACCTCCGCCTCCCGCACACTGTCAAACGGTGCCGGAAGGATATCGGTTCCCCCGATATAATGAACTTCCCCGTCCCGGTGCATCAGAAATGACCGGAACGACGGCATCATTTTTAAACGAAACTGACCTGGAACTGAAACTTTTATAAACATACGCTTTCCCCCTTATGTTGTTCGCTATGGTTCGATTGTCTGCATGGTTTTCTTCACAACCAATATTTTTCATTGAGCAGCATCTGATACTCGCCCTTCTGCGACAGCGCCTCCTGTGAAATGGCAATCCACGGCTTCTCAATCACCCGCATACCGCCCTGACCGGACACTTCCATCCGCTCCGCCTGATATGCCGGAATCACGCCGCCGCCCTTTCCGACACTCCGAAATGGGATGTATTGGACACCGTCCTCCCAGGAAAAAAATCTCTCTGCCGCACACGCATCCAGCACCTGCACCGGACGCCCCGAAAGCGGCATCGTCAGATGGTTGCCTGTGTCGAGAATCGCCTGCACATGCCGCTCCCTGCCTTTGTTAAAAAGCGTTACCGCGTACTGGTGTTCCAGCTTCATACACCGCTGCATACCAAACCGCCACACCGCAGATGGAATCAGAAAACTGCCCCCCGCGGTAAACAGCCAGAACAGAAGATTCGCCCGTATTCCAAGCGGCTGAACCAGTTCCATGCAGCCAGCCGCCAGCATAGATGCTATGTAAAGCCCGATCGCAGCTTCTGCCGCCTCCGACTTCCTACGGATGGAAAATGCCGTCCATGCCATCAGCACGCTCATCGTGGCGCTTAGGAGCATCCGCCCGGCATATCCCAGCGGAACCGGAGCTAACACCATTCCTAACGCATACACGGCTCCCAGAAGACTCCCTGCCAACCGCCCATACCGGCGTTCCGGCAGACGCAGGCAATTCTTCACCACCGACAGAAGCAGGAAATCCGCTGCCAGATTTTGCAGCAGGATGACATCCGCATACACACGATAGGTCACTGTCTCTTCCCACCTTTCTGTCCGACACGGGATATTATAAGAAAAAAGTTCCGCAAAATTTGTCAAACCGAGGGTGCAAAACGCCTGTTTTGATCGCCAAAAATCGGGGGAAAAACGTAAAATTTGAATAGATTCGACATAAGTCGAAGGTCTGAATCGACGATAAAAAAGAATGTGCCTTTTTGTGTAATAGGGGATTCCAAGGAATTTCCTATTACACAAAAAAACACGCATCAGAAATTTTTACTTCTAATGCGTGTCTCTTCCAAAAACAACTGCTTCTGTATATATTTTGTATTTTTGCTAAAGCAAGAGCAGTTCATCTCTCACTCTTATATTATTTCTTATTTCTCAGAAAATCCGGAATATTGATCTGTGTTTCCTGGCGCATCGGGCGGAACGGCTGTGCCGGTGCCGACTGCGGTGCTTCCTTCGGAGCGACTGGCTGTGCCGGTGCTGCTGCAGATGGTGCACGGAAGGTCGGTGCCTTGTAGGTCGGCTGCGCTGCCGCTGCAGTCTGTGCTGCCGGCTGAGCGTATGTATTGCCAGTCGTCTTTGCCTTGAACGGAGTCTTGAACTCAGTCATCGCTTTTGCGACCGGTGTGTTCACACCGTGGGAATCCAGTCCAGTCGCAATAACAGTGATCGTCGCCTCATCCTGTGCATTCTCATCGTACATCGCACCGAAGATGATATTGGCATCGTCGCCTGCAAGCTCCTGTACATAGCTGGCTGCGTCATTTGCCTCGATCAGGCTGATATCGCCGGAAATATTGATGATAACGTGGCTTGCACCCTCGATGGTTGTCTCAAGCAGCGGGCTGGATACAGCCTGCTTAACAGCCTCAAGTGCTTTGTCATCACCCTTCGCATGACCGATACCGATATGAGCGATACCCTTGTCCACCATAACGGTCTGAACATCTGCAAAGTCAAGATTGATAAGACCCGGAACATTGATCAGGTCGGTAATACCCTGTACTGCCTGCTGAAGAACCTCATCTGCTTTCTTCAGTGCATCCGGCATCGTGGTACGGCGGTCTACGATCTCAAGAAGTTTATCATTCGGGATAACGATCAGAGTATCGACAGCTGCTTTCAGTTTTTCGATACCATTGAGCGCATTGCTCATACGGGTCTTTGCCTCGAAACGGAACGGCTTTGTGACAACGCCGACCGTCAGGATGCCCATATCTTTTGCGATACGTGCAATAACCGGAGCTGCACCTGTACCGGTACCGCCGCCCATACCTGCGGTAACGAATACCATATCTGCACCCTTGAGAGCCTGTGCCAGCTCTTCCTGGCTTTCCTCAGCTGCTTTCTCACCGATCTCCGGCTTTGCGCCTGCACCAAGTCCCTTGGTCAGCTTCTCACCAATCTGCATAGCTGTGGACGCCTTGCAGAACTGCAGTGCCTGCTTATCTGTATTGATACCGATAAATTCTACACCGGCAATATCTTCATCGATCATACGGTTGACAGCGTTGTTACCGGCTCCGCCGACACCTACTACTATAATTCTGGCAGAGTTCTCTGCTTCATTTATCTTTATCTCTAACAAGATACTTCCTCCTTCATTTTCCCATCTGTTCCGGTTTTATCATCTTTATACTAAAATTAGGGTCTTTTAAATCTAGCCTACCTAATACTATATTTGATTTTCAGCAAAAAATCAATCGTTTCTTTTATAAATTTTCAATAAACCAGTCACAATGTTACTGTTCACACATACGTGCCAGTAACGGATTATGCCGATTCTTCCTAGTTTTTATCAAACCGGTACATCGGATTTGCATTCGATTCATCGTAGCTGTCCAGATAGAGGGTTCCGGACAGATCCGGATAATCCCGCAGAATATCCGTCAGCTCCGAAAGTTTCCCGTTCATCTCACTGTTGCTTCCCAGCTCAACCTTCAAGCTCCTGATTTGAAGCGTCGCTTCCTTTTCCTTATTAAAACGGATCTCGTCCACCGCAACCTCGTTGACCGACAGTACCTGCGTCAGGTTCAGAATCTCGTTGAAAACGCTGATATCCTCGACCGGCAGCGGCTGATGCAGCACGATATGTCCAAAGGAAAGTCCGGCAATCTTCGGCACACCCGGCAATGTCTCGCTTGTGCTCTCCACAATGATGCCGTCCTTGTCAAAATACATCCGGCTGTTCATGTAGGAAACGTAACCAACCACACTCTTCTCGTAGACGATCACCTCCACGTCCGACGGGCTGCGGAACACCAGCTTGTAATCCTGCACGAACGGAATTGACTTGTGCGGCCGGAAGCGGTACTGCATATAGCAGAACACCGGATTCCGGCTCAGCCGCGAATCGAAAATAGACGCCTCTATCTGCTCTGCCGTATATTGCCGGTTTCCACTGACATGGATTGTATTAATCTGAAGCAGCGACAGACCGACAAAAAACGCGGCTGCCACAAGAAGTGCTGCCGCCGTGATCCAGATATGTTTTTTTCCACGGCGGCGCCATACCTTTTCCTCTGTCTTTTTTTCAATCTGTATCTTCTCTATCTCCATCATCCTCCCGGCGCCGGATCTCTGCTCCTAATGCCCGCAAGTCCCGGCAAATATCTTCATATCCCCGCTCAATATGTTCACATTCTGATACTCTGGTCCATCCGTCCGCCCCCAGGGCTGCCACCGTCAGGGCTGCGCCGCCCCGCAGATCGCGGGCACGCACCAAAGCTCCCCGCAAGGTTTCCACTCCGTCAATCCGGGCAATGTTCCCGCTACATTCGATGTTCGCCCCCATTTTTTGAAGCTCCGCCGCTGTGCCAAACCGGTTTTCAAATACCGTCTCCCGCAGCATACTGGTTCCATCTGCCCGTGACAGCGCCGCCATCAAAAACGGCTGCAGATCGGTCGGAAACGCCGGATACGGTCCGGTTTTCACCGATACCGCCCGCAGGCGCTGTCCGCTGTGTACATATATAAGTTCCGGTTCCTGATAAAGCGAAACGCCCATATGCTCCAGCACCCCGGTCAATGCACGCAGCTCCTGTGTCTGCACGCCGTCCACGATCACCTCACCGCTGCAGGACGCAGCGGCAAGAAGATAGGTCCCGGCTACGATCCGGTCGCCGCCGATCACAAACCGGCTGTCATGAAGCGGCAATCCGCCTTCTATGATCAGCGCATCCGTCCCGATCCCCCGGATCGATGCCCCCATACCATTTAGGAAATGGCACAGCTGTCCAATCTCCGGTTCCCGCGCGCATCCCCGCAGAACCGTCCGCCCCACCGCTGCCACAGCGGCAAACAGGGCATTTTCCACCGCGCCGACACTCGGGAACGGAAAAATAATCTCTGCCCCGCGAAGTCCCGTTGTCTGTGCATGCAGGAAGCCGTCCGACTCCGGTTCCTGTATTTCCGCGCCCAGCGCACGGAGTGCCCGCAAATGCCAGTCGATTGGACGTTTTCCGATCATACATCCGCCGGGGCTGTAGACACCCGCCTCGCAAAAGCGTCCCAGGAGCGCTCCCAAAAGCATAATGGACGAGCGCATTTTCCCCATCGCTTTCTGCTCGATCCGCCAGCCATTCATCTTCGAAGTATCGATTTCCAGACGGTTTCCGTGCAACGCACACCGGCATCCCAGAGAATCAAGAATCCCCATCATACAGAACACATCCTGTATTCTGGGGACATTTTCAAGCACGGTAATTCCGCGGTTTAACACTGACGCCGCCATCATCGGCAAAACTGCATTTTTCGACCCCTGCACCGTGAGTCCGCCCTGAATCCGGCACGGTCCGTGAATCTCGATGAAAGCCAAACAATCCCCTCCCACCGGCATCTATGTATTATTATATGCCAACGAGAGAAAATGGTTCTCATTTTCTATATTTCCCGAAGTAAATATGTAACTCCGCCAAATATTCCTACTGCTCCAGCTTAATCTGGTTCGAGACGCTTAACACCATCCCCATCTCCAGCATCAGGAACATGACGGACGTACCTCCGTAACTGATAAACGGCAGCGTAACACCCGTGTTCGGGATCGTATTCGTAACAACCGCGATATTTAAGATAACCTGAATCGCGATGTGTGCCATCACGCCGATCACGATCATCGCACCCATCAGATCCGGTGCATTTCCAGCAATTACCATGAAGCGGTAAATCATAAACATGAAAATCAGAATGACCGAAATCGCGCCAAACAGACCTAATTCCTCACAGATAATCGAAAAAATCATATCATTCTGCGCCTCCGGCACGAAACCGAGCTTCTGGAGACTCTCGCCCAGTCCCTTTCCAAACAGACCGCCGGAACCGATCGCGTACAGACCCTGGAGCACCTGATAACCGCCGGAACGTGCATACTGCACCGGGTTGACCCAGACATTGATTCGTCCCAGCTGATAATCCTTCAGGATATGGAGCTTTACCAGCAAATGCCCTATATAGGGGGCGACCGCCAGAAGTCCAACGCCGCCTCCGATGCAGAGAAAAAACGGCCATTTGATCTTGCACGCCACAAACAGCATCACAAACACGATGCCGCAGATGATGATACCAGAACTTAAGTTGTTCGCCGTAACTAAAAGTGCCAGCGGCGCCGACAGCGCCACGATAAATCCGACTGCCCGCAGCTGGTTGATCCGCACGCCCAGATTGGCAATCAGAACCGCCAGAAGCAGAATCAGGGAAATCTTGACAATCTCGGTCGGCTGGAACTGGAGCGGTCCCAGGCGCAGCCAGCGCTTCTTACCATGCGATGCCACGCCCAGAGGTGTAAAACGCGTCAGAAGCAGCGTCACATATGAAACGATATATCCCAGCATCGCAAACCGCGCAAACCAGTGATAATCTATCTTGGAGACGATATACATCGCAACAAAGCTGACACCCGCGATGCCCGCCTGACGAAGCATAAAATATCCCGGATTGCCGTAATCAAGCTGCGCCTTATAGGAGCTCGCGCTGTAAATCATGATCAGTCCGAATACCGTCAGGAAAATGATGGTAAACAGCAGACTGTAATCATAAAACCGATGTGGTTTTTTCTTTTTAATTTTTCCCGGTTCCGGCATACTTCCACTCCCCTGCTTTTTGTTGTTACAGTTTCGAAATTCTGCCTGTAAACGGCAGTTTTTCCTTCAAATCAGGGCTGCCGCAGACAAATGCCGGCTGCGACAGCCCCCTTAAATACATTAAGCCTTTATTCGTTACTGTTCACGCATACGTGCCCAGTAACCTTTATTCTTCCAATACCGAATTGCTGCGTGCTTTGCACTCCGCAATTCTCAAAAGTCACAATTCCTCCTGCAAGCAATCTTGCGTCGGATTTCCGACCTTTGAACCTTGGTATTACAAATTTCTCACAAACTCTTTGAATTTGCGTCCGCGCTCTTCAAAGTTCTTGAACTGCCCCCAGCTTGCACATGCCGGTGAAAGCAGGACGTTATCGCCCGGATTTGCGTAGGATGCACATACCTGTACAGCCTCCTGCAGATCTTCCGCGTACATGATATCATTGAAGCCGTGGCGTTTTGCACACTCGGCAATCTTGTCGCGGGTCTGGCCGATCAGCACCAGATAGCGTACCTTTCCGCCAAAGCTCTCGATCCACTCGTCAAACTCGGAATGCTTATCATATCCGCCTGCAATTAATAAGGTCGGTCCCGGCATCGCCTTGATCGCCTGCATCGCTGCATCCGGGTTGGTTCCCTTGGAATCGTTGTAGTATTTGACGCCGAAACGCTCGGTTACGAACTCAATGCGGTGTTCAACTGCCTTGAATTCCTTGATCACCTTCTGGATCTTCTCCAGCGGAACGCCCATGTTCATACTGATAGCAACCGCTGCCATAACATTTTCATGGTTATGACGGCCAAGTAACTTCAGATCGTGGATATTGACAATCACGGTCTCTTTCTCGCCGTCGTTGTATACAATCTCATCCTCTTTCAGGTAGAAACCTTGTTTCAGGGTACGCAGACTGGAAAAATATACCACCTTGATGTCTTTTAAAGTCTCACCAAATTCACGCAGTACCGGATCCTCATAGTTCAGGACGCAGACATCGCCCTCTTTCTGGTTCTTGGTAATGCTCTCTTTCGTCTCGATGTAGCATTCCATCGTCTTATGACGATCCAGATGATCCGGGGTAATATTTAAAATAGCGCTTACATTCGGGTGGAAATCGGTCATGGTCTCCAGCATGAAGCTCGATACCTCTGCGACGGTTACGGTCTCATCCGTTGTCTCCAATGCATGGAATGCAAACGGCTCACCGATATTTCCAACTACAAATACGCTGTCATAGAATGACTTCATGATCTCGCCGGTCAGGGAAGTCGTCGTTGTCTTTCCGTTCGTGCCGGTAATGGCTGCCATACGTCCTTTGGCACAGTGATATGCAAGCTGCATCTCGCCCCAGATCGGAATACCGGTTTCACGAATCATCTCTACAAACGGTGCATCGGTCGGGATGCCCGGGCTTAAAATTGCCAGCTCCACGCCTAACAAATCCGTCTTTTTCAGCTCTCCGAGGACGAACGTGATCGTCGCGCCTTCGTCAAATTTCTTTTTCAGCTCCTCTGGATCCAGTTTTTCATTGCCATCGTAAAGCACTACCTCTCCGCCTTTTGAGAGAAGGAGCTTTGCAGCTGCAATACCGCTGATACCTGTTCCTGCTACTAATACTTTCTGACTCATAATCTTCCTCCTATAATCCTAAGTATGCTATAAGGCAAAGGATTGCCGTAATAATCGAAAATACGCCTACGACCCTGGTCTCAGACCATCCGCAGAGCTCGAAATGATGATGGATCGGCGCCATCTTGAAAAAGCGCTTTCCGCCCGTCTTCTTAAAATAGGTTACCTGAATAATAACAGATAATACTTCCACCAGATAAATCAGACCCACGATCGCGATAAAGATCGGCATCTGCATCATAAAGGCACTGGAAGCGACAAAACCGCCGAGTGCCAGTGAACCGGTATCGCCCATAAACACACGCGCCGGATAGACATTGAACAGAAGAAAGCCCAGAAGACTTCCAACTACTGCGCCGGTAATCGGGCTAATGCCGCTGTTCTCCCCGATCGCCACGATCGTAAAGAACGTTGCTACCAGAATCGTCACACTGGTGCACAGGCCGTCCAGACCATCTGTGAAGTTCACGCCATTGTCAGTTCCCAGAATGATGAAGAACAGTGCCGGTACAAACAGCCAGACCGGAAGCTGTAAATACTTGCCGGTAAATGGAATCAGCATCCCTGTTCCGATGTCCGGTGAGGTTACAATATAATAGGCAAAAATACCTGTGATCACAAACTGTCCGATCAGCTTCTGGATCGGATTTAAGCCCTCCGAACGTTTCATCACGATCTTGATGTAATCGTCCAGAAATCCAACCACGCCGAATCCAACGGTCATAAACAGCACCGGAATGATCTTCGGATAATCCCGGATATAGAGCAGAGACGTAATGATGATGCTGGAAAGAATTACCAGACCGCCCATCGTCGGGGTTCCCTGCTTTTTCAGATGCGTCTGCGGTCCGTCATCGCGCACCTGCTGTCCGAATTTCAACCTGTGGAGAAACGGTATCACGATCGGGCACAGCACTGCGCTGACCACAAATGCGATGATAACCGCCAGTATTGTTTCATTTACCATGTCACACCTCTAACTTATCTTCCTATGTATACAGAGATAGTTCCTCAAATTATACACTTCAATAGTATACGTCTTTTTAGGGGAATAATCAACCTCTTTTCTCCACCCCCAGATACGGCAAAATGACCTCAAACAGATCGCGGATCACCGGGGCGGCAATCGTCCCGCCATAGTAGATTCCTTCCGGTTCATCGATGGTGATGAGCGCGATCACCTGCGGATCGTCCGCCGGTGCAAACCCTAAAAATGAGGAAATATATTTTTTCCGGCTCCTTGGAAGTTTCTCCGAGGTTGCCGTCTTTCCGCCGATCCGGTAGCCCTCGATCCGGGCGTTTTTTCCACTCCCCTCCGCCACCACCTGTTCCAGAATATAACGCAGCGTCTCACTCGTCTGCTCCGATAAGATTCTCTCCCCTTTTGGATAGGCAAACACGTGGACTGCCTGACCATCTGCCCGCACGGCGCGGATACCGATGTGCGGTGTGATGCGCGTGCCTCCGTTGATCAGGGAGGACGCCGTTGTAATGAGCTGGATCGGCGTGATCTGAAACGACTGCCCAAAAGAGACGGTCGCCAGCTCCACCGGTCCGATCTGATCCGGCTGGTGCATGATCGTCCCCGCCTCACCCGGCAGATCAATCCCAGTCTTTCCCAGCAGACCAAACTGCTTAAAATACTGATAGTACCGCTCCGGTCCCAGCCGCTGCCCGACATCGATCAGAACAGGATTGCAGGAATTCATCATTCCCTGTAAAAACGTCTCCCCGCCGTGTCCGCCCACCTTGTGACACCGAATCTTCCGATCTTCCACGATCCGAAATCCCGGGCAGGAAAACTGGTCAGTCAGGTTGACCACGCCCGCCTCCAGTCCCGCAGCGGCAGTCACAATTTTGAATGTAGATCCCGGTTCGTATGTATCATTTAAACAGGGATTGCGCCACATCTGATTGAGGAGAGCTTGTTTATTTTGCGCTGATGCTGCGTGTGACTGCACTTCATTCTTCCAGGATATGTCTTCTTCTGTTTCTGAATCTTCGTTTTTTTTATCTGTCACCAGCTCAAACGGCTCATTCAATGAAAACTCCGGTGCATTTACCATTGCATAGATTTCCCCGTTCTTCGGGTTCATCACGATGATCGAGACGCGGTTCGCATTCTTTTTCTGCATCGTCTGGTACGCCGCCTGTTCCGCGTACATCTGGATATTGACATCCAGACTCGCCTGCAGATCCCGCCCTGCCTCCGGCTCGATGCGATCCTCCGCCTCATTTTCCAGCTCGATCCCCGCCGCGTCCGTGAGCGTCAGGATCTTGCCATCCGTGCCCTTTAAATACTTCTCATACTGTACTTCCAGACCGATGATCCCCTGATTATCTCCCCCGGTGAATCCCAGCACTTTCGATGCCAGACGTCCATATGGATAATATCGTTTATAGTCCTCATCCACCTTGACCCCCTCCAGGCGCCTTGCCCGGATCGCATCGCCCCGCGTTTTCTCTACATTGGACTGGATCACCTCCCTGGAAGATCGCTTTTCCGTCTTTTTCCGCACCTCCGCCTCCGGAAGTCCCAGTTCTTCGCTTAAAACCCGGATAACTGTCTCCGGATCTTTTACCTGATTATGAATCACTGAGATAGTACACACAGTCCGGTTATCAGCAATCACCGTTCCGTTCCGGTCAAGGATCCGCCCGCGCGGCGCTTTGATACTGCGCTCCCGCTGATGCAGCTCCTCCGCCATCTGGCTGTAATAATCCGCTTTATACAGCATGAGGAAGAACAGTCTCCCCGCCAATCCTGCCATGCACAGGCAGATGGCGGCGCACAAAAAGACAGTTCTTCCTCTGTGATGCGTCCGGTTCCGATTCATACTGCTTCCTGTCTGATCTCATTGCTACAGTATATCATAAGAACCGTTTCTTTATTCTGTATTTTCGTTACTGTTCACACACGTGTGCCCAGCAACGGGATTTTGCCGATGCTACGCATTCCAAATCGGCAAAATCTGCTGCCAGAACTGTATCGTACGGATTTTTCAGTTCAGAAAATTCCTACCTGTGAACAGTTACGTATTTTCCACACAAGATAGATAGCTCTTGCCGACAGGCACAATTCTTAATCTCCCGCTGCCTGCGCTTCCTGGGAAGCTGCCGTTTCTCCGGCATTATCCGCTGTTCCGGTGTCTCTGCCCGTTCCAGCCGTTTCACCGTTTCCAACCGCCGCCGATTCATCCTGCACATTTCCCATCGTATCCGGATAGCTGTACTCGTCTCCGGAATCGATAAATTCCTCATCGTAGTTCGCCCAGCCGCCCTCCGGAGCCGGAGTCGTCTCTGCCGGTGTTTCAGCTGCATTCGGATCCTCGGTTGCTGTGCCGCTTATAATGCCTTCTTCCTGGCTGGAAAGATTGGTCTCGAGATCCTGTGCCGCGTCTCCTGCCGGGAATACATTCTTATATGGAAGGACTTCCGCCATGATCTTGCTGAAAATCTCGCTGGCAAAAGTCGAATGTGCCTGCTGCTCGCCCGGCAGATGCGGGGTATCTACTACCACATAGCAGAGTACCTGCGGATTGTATGCCGGTGCATATCCGATAAAGGAAACCAGATAATTCTTCTCCGCACGCGGCTGCTTCTGCGCCGTACCTGTCTTACCAGCCACTTCGTAACCGGCAACTGCCGCCGCGCCCGCGGTACCGCCGTCACCTGATACTGTCTGGTAAAGCGCATTGTTAATGAAGTTCGAGGTCGATTCCGAAACCGTCTCTCGCACCAGATTTGGGGAAACGGATTTGACAACGGATCCTTCGTCGTTCAGAATTTCTTTTACCACATGCGGCTCATAATAGGAACCGCCGTTGATTAAGGACGCATATCCGGCTGCCATCTGCACCATCGTACAGTTATAGTTCTGTCCAAATGCGTTGGTCGCCAGAGAAGCCGGATCCATATTGGATGCCTGATAAATCAGACCTGACGCCTCGCCCGGAAGGTCGATGCCCGTTTTCCCGCCAAATCCGAAAATCTTCTGATACTGGACAAACTTCTCTTTTCCTTCCAGTGATACAATACGCATCATAACGACGTTGCAGGATTTCATCAATCCCTGTGTGATCGTCAGCGGTCCGTGGCCGGCTCGGGCAACACACCGGATATCCCAGTCTCCGAAATGCAGTTTTCCGCCGCACTCAAAGACCTCGTTTCCGGAAATCGCGCCTTCCTCGATCGCCCCGGCTACCGTAAATGCTTTCTGTGGAGAACCCGGCTCATAAGAGTCGCTCACGCAGAAGTTTCTCCACATTTTATACCACGCCTCGGACTTCGTCTTTTCATCCATCGCCTGGATTTCCTCATCCGTATAGTAGGTGCTTAAATTGTACGGATCATTCAGATTGTAACGGGTCGTCGTATCCATCGCCAGGATCTCACCGCTGTTCGGATCCATGACGATCGCCGCCGCCAGATTACTTCCAATGCCCGCCTGCCACTCATCCAGATATTTCTGGACAATCTTCTGGATGTTGACGTCGATCGTCAACTCCAGCGTCTTTCCGTTCTGCGCCGGTTTTACCGTTCGCTCGACGTTCGAATCGCCGTTTAAATAACCATACTCACGACCGCTCACACCGTTCAGGATATCATTATAATACTGTTCAACACCGCCGGATGCATTGCCATCCTTGAGGGCAAAACCAACCACATTGCATGCCAGCTCATTGTACGGATACGTTCTCTTATATTCTTCCTCGAACCATACGCCCGTGATACGCTGGTTGCCGCCTTCCTCCGTCGGCAGCGCCCGGTATTCCTTGTTCTTGTCCTTCTCATAAGTCTCAAACTTCTCTTTGTCTTCCGCTGGAAGCTGTTTCGCATAGATCACATACTGGCTGTCTTTTTTCTCCTCGATCATCGCCTGCAGCTCGTCCCGCTTGTAACCGAAGCACTCCACCAGCGCGTCCAGCGTGGCATCGAGATACTGGTAGTTTTCCTCCGTATCCAGAATCTGCTTCGGATCGATGACCAGATTGTAAACTTTCTCGCTAATCGCCAGATACGTCCCGTTCCGGTCGATAATATTGCCGCGCTTGTAGGGAATCGTGCGGCTCTCATAGTCCTGATGGCTCAGGACTATCTGATTGTACGACTCGCCCTTACTTTTTACCAGATTATAAAGCACCAGCACCAATGCAAACAAAGCCAGCATAATTACCAGGACGGTAATTGCCAGCTTTTCCTGCATATATTTCCGAAAGGTCTGTCTGCCGTTAGTGTTTTGGGATGTCCTCATACTGTCTTACATACTCGCTTTCCGTCTTGTCATATAAAAGAATCTGATCCTTATTTGCATATACCATGCCGAGCTCTTCGGTCGCCACTTTATATACATGATCCAGATCCACATACGTGTCAATCCGGGTCTGAAGTGCATCATTCTCGGACTTCAGGTTCTCCAGTTTCAGCTCCAGATCCTCAATGTGGTTGATACGGGTCGTGATCGACGCCTGCTTATGCAGATAATTCATACATAAAACCAGCGTGATCAGCGCAGCGATGGTCAGCGCCAGCACATACGGTCCGTTCATGTAAAGCGCCTTTTCCTGGTTGCGGCGCACGGCGTGTTTATGCCGGTACTCCTCTCTCTCATCTCTTTCTGGTCTTATCTCCACGGTTCTCTGAACTTTTCGCACGGTATTACCGTCCACATACGTGGAGGCCGATACATGTTGTCTCCTTCTGACAGACATAACGTTCCCTCCCTGCTCTTTCGCTTTTTCTCTCTTTTATCTCCCCCGCACCTGAAACGATCTCTGTTCTGCGGTGCAGTTATGCTTTTGTTTATGATTTTTCAAATACCCGGAGCTTTGCGCTCTTGGAACGCGGGTTTTCTTCCATCTCCTGATCGGTCGGAAGAATCGGTTTTCTTGTAATCACCCGGCCGCGGCTTTTGCGTCCACAGACACAGACCGGAAAATCCGGCGGGCAGATGCATGGATTTTCATTCGTCCGGAAACGGTTCTTTACGATTCTATCTTCCAGGGAATGGAACGTAATGATCGAAAGCCGTCCGCCCGGTGCCAGGCGCTCAATCATCGTATCGATCGAATCTTCCAGCACATCCAGTTCCCGGTTTAACTCGATCCGGATCGCCTGAAACGTACGCTTTGCCGGATGACCGCCGGTCGCCCGGACCTTTGCCGGAATCGATGCCCGGATGATCTCCGTCAGCTCGCCTGTCGTCTCAATCTCTTTTTTCTGTCGTGCCTGTACGATGTGTTTTGCAATATTCTTCGCAAACCGATCCTCACCGTAGTCCCGGATGATCCGGTACAGTTCCATCTCACTGTAGGTATTGACGATGTCCTTCGCGGTCTGCTCATTTCTCTGATCCATCCGCATATCCAGCGGCGCATCGTCCTCGCGATAGGTAAATCCCCGTTCCGCTGTGTCAAGCTGGAAAGAAGAAACACCCAGATCCAGATAAATTCCATCCACCTGCGGAATCTCCAGCTCATCTAACACCTGTGCAATCCGCTCATAATTGCTCCGCACAACGGTTATCTTATCTCCAAAGGGAGCCAGACGTTCTGACGCAGCCGCAATCGCGTCCGCATCCTGATCAATCCCGATCAGGCGTCCGCCGTCTCCCAGCCGTGCCGCTACCTCGCTCGCGTGACCGCCGCCTCCCAGTGTCCCATCCACATAGATACCCTGGGGCTTTACACAGAGACTGTCAACCGTCTCATTTAATAATACTGATTTGTGATTAAATATCATATGCCAAGGCCTTCCATATTTTCTGCAATCTCTTCCATGTCATCATAGACATTCTTCTCCGCCCAGGTCGCCTTGTTCCAGATCTCGATCCGGCTTCCGACGCCGACCAGGACAACCTCCTTCTCGAGTCCTGCAAAATCCCGCAGAACTGAAGGAAGCAGGATTCGTCCCTGACGATCCACCTCACACGCCGAGGCACCTGCCAGAAAGAAACGGGAGAATTTTCTGGCATTCTGATTGGTAAGTGGGAGTGCCTGTAACTTCTCTTCGAACTTTTTCCACTCGGTGTTATCGTACACAAAAAGACAGCCATCCAACCCCTTTGTCACCACAAATTCGTCTCCAAGCTGTTCCCTGAACTTCGACGGGACGATCAAACGTCCCTTCGCATCGATTGTATGATTGTATTCTCCCATGAACATATCAATCACCCGTCATCCGATGTGTACCACTTTTGTGTCCCGAAAATCCATTTCGTTCCACTTTTCACCACTTTCTACCACTTGTTATGTTTATTTTAGTACATGCCCATCAAAATGGCAAGGTCTAAATCGAAAAAAAATCAGAAAACTCAGGCACCGGTTCTTTTTCCGAACACACGTACCTGAGTTTTCTGTACTTATCTATATTTGTTTCTATTTCCACTCTTATTTTATAGCGCCGTCTCCAGCCCTCTTTCAGTTTCCGTCTCCAGCCCGATATACTGATTTAAGAGTTTGTCAAGCTCCACACTGTAGTGATAAATTGTGTCATATGCTGCCTTTGTGTCAATATTTTGATTCAGCTGCTGTCTTGCCCGTTCAATCTTTTGAACTAATTCTTCTCTCATATCCGCCATCCTATGCATTCTCCTTTTCTATTCTCTAGTGCCATTCCTCCTTACTTCACTGTCATTTTACGTCTTCCACCAGCAAAAAGCAAACTATTTCGACCGATTAAATTCGACAAAAAACGACGTTTGTTACTGTTCACACACGTGTGCCCAGCAACGGGATTTTGCCGATGCTACGCATTCCAAATCGGCAAAATCTGCTGCCGGAACTGTATCGTACGGAATTTTCAGTTCAGAAAAATCCTACCTGTGAACAGCAACCGGCGTTTGCATATAACAATAGGGCAGAATCCCGAAGAATCCCACCCTACTATATAAATACATTATTCAGAATAAATCTGCTCTATCCTATTTCACGCCAAAGATAGCCATGAATGTACCTGCTGCTACGGCAGTACCGATAACACCAGCTACGTTCGGTCCCATTGCGTGCATCAGAAGGAAGTTGCTCGGATCTGCCTCAGAACCAACCTTCTGGGATACACGTGCTGCCATCGGAACTGCAGATACACCTGCGGAACCGATCAGCGGGTTTACCTTACCATGAGTTACCTTGCACATAATCTTACCGAAGATAACACCTGCTGCAGTACCCAGAGCGAATGCAATCAGACCCAGAACTACGATCTTGATGGTATCCAGGTTTAAGAAAGCCTCTGCACTGGTAGTAGCACCTACGGAAGTACCCAGGAAGATAACGACGATGTACATCAGGGCGTTGGAAGCAGTCTCTGTCAGCTGCTTAACAACACCAGACTCACGGAACAGGTTACCAAGCATAAGCATACCAACCAGCGGAGCAGTTGTCGGCAGAATCATGCAGACAACAATTGTAACAACAACCGGGAACAGAATCTTCTCCAGTTTGGATACCGGACGAAGCTGCTCCATACGGATCTCTCTCTCCTCTTTGGTGGTAAGGAGTTTCATGATCGGCGGCTGGATAATCGGAACCAGAGCCATGTAGGAGTAAGCTGCTACGGCAATCGGTCCCATCAGACCTGTCTGACCAAGTTTACCAGCCAGGAAGATAGAGGTCGGGCCGTCTGCACCACCGATGATGGAGATAGCAGCCGCAGCCTTATCGTTGAATCCCATGAAGATAGCCATGAAGTAAGCGCCGTAGATACCGAACTGAGCAGCTGCACCGAGCAGGAAGCTCTTCGGGTTAGCGATCAGCGGACCGAAGTCTGTCATCGCACCGACACCCATGAAGATGAGGGATGGTAAGATACTCCACTCATCCAGTAAATAAAAGTAATGTAAAAGTCCACCAACTCCGTTCGATGAGTCTTCAATCGATCTCATAATATCCGGATAGATATTTACAAGCAGCATACCAAAGGAAATCGGAAGAAGCAGTAACGGCTCGAATCCTTTTCCGATTGCCAGATACAGGAAAATCAGCGCTACGAAAATCATAACGATGTTTCCAAATGTCAGGTTTAAGAATGCTGTCTGCTGAAGAAGATTGGACAATGTAGTTGTTATATATTCCATATTAATTCCTCCAAACGGAATAACATATCCCGTATTTTTTCAGCCAGTTTTATAAAAATTAGATTAGTTTAATGTAGCAAGAACTGCGCCCGGTTCTACCATATCGCCTACTGCAACATTAACACTGGCAACGGTACCGTCCTGAGGAGCTACGATCTCGTTCTCCATCTTCATAGCTTCCAGAAGCAGGATAACCTGACCACGTTTTACAGCTGTGCCAGCTGCTGCCTTAATACCAAGGATCTTACCTGGCATCGGGGATGTGATGGTTACGCCGCCTGCTGCCGGTGCTGCTGCTGGAGCCGGTGCTGCTGCCGGTGCTGGAGCTGCTGCTGGAGCCGGTGCTGCTGCGCCTGCAAATCCCTCTTCTACGGTTACCTGATATGCTGTACCATTTACGGTGATAGTATAATTCTTCATTTTAAATTCCTCCAGATTTTATCGATGATTATTTACGTGTAATGGAGCGGATATTTACGCTGTCTGCCGGTACGCCGGTTGCTGCTGCGATCGCTGCAGTGATAACTGCTACCAGTTCTCCATCGTTTGCCGCATTGCCTGCTGCTGGTGCTGCGGTACGTGCCGGCGCTGCTGCCGGTGCTGCAGTCTGTACAGGTGCCGGTGCTGCTGCCGGTGCCTCTGCTCCTGCTTTTTTAGCCTTTACATTTGCCTCAATCTCGTTAACCTTCTTGAAGCTGCTGATAATTAAGCTGATGAAAATCAGTACCAGGAATACGGTACCCATACCCATCAGGGTATTTAATGCTGCCTTCTCCATCTTCTCACCGAAGCTGTAGTTTACAACAAAGGATAACTCGGTCGGTACCAGAGAAGTACCGCCGTAGCTGCTTACGCTCTCCTCAGCGGTCAGGGAGAAAGTCAAGTCTCTCTTCTCAAAGGAAGCCTGAACAACTGCTGTGTAGCTGTCATCATCGGCGCGCTCTACGGTCACGCTCTGAACCTCACCCATCTTGCCTAAATCGTCCTTAGAACTAGTCCAGGAAGAAATTGCAGACTCAATGACTGTGTTTTTCTGCTTCTCAGCCTGTTTCAGCTGTGCTGCCAGATCTTCGTCACTGTAGCTGGCGAACTGCTCCAGATAGCTCTTAGCGCCATCGCTCATGGTCTGCTCGATCTCCGGAGAAATCGGCTCTACCGCTTCTTCAGAAGCGCTACCACAGGCGGACAGAGCGAAAAAGCAGACTGCCATGCAAAGTACAAGCAGCATTCTTTTCATATTCTGTTTCATAAATGTGTCACCTCGTAATTAGATCGTTCCATGCTTTGACGGACGTCCCTCTTTCTTCGTGAATCATATCCTGACAGCATCCATGTTTCTTTCATGGCGCCATCCGTGATACTTCCCACCTATCTGTGTTTGCAGGTGTTTTTGCAAAATTTCCAGAGCTTGTCATCCACTCCGGGAATTCTCCATCTGACACGCTGCGGCAGCAGAGGATTGTACACTCTCCTCTGCATACATAAATGGCATGCACTTCCGTCTATGCGAATCCGACTTTAATGGCCATGCATACATAAACATCTGTACCACTGACTTGTTATTCGATTCTCACATAAGCGCTGTCCGGTGCCTGACTGATGACAAACACTGCCCTCATCCCTGTTTCCGGAAATGATTCCGGCAGCCAGCCGCACTGACATCCCTTTTTTAGCACTACAACTCCGCCGACGGTTCTGATTATATAATCATTATACAATATGTAAAAACACGCTGCTTCCATGCAGTACTAAATCCGGAATCTGCATTCTCCGACCTTTCCCTGCCTGCGTCTTAGCGCAGCTACCTGCCTGCGAACCACTGCTTTCACAGTTTCCTGCTGACAAACGCCCCCGCTTTCGCACTACTTCTGTGCCCGCCATCCCGATTCTGCGCTTTTGCCGATATAACGCATACCGAGGCTCTTCCTAATTTGCAGCCAGAAGAGCCTCGCATCTTTCGTCAAATCCGCACCGGAACAGCCGCAGCTTATCTTGCACATACAGTTGATATAGCAGTTTGAAACGTCATGTTATGCCAGATTACTTATGCTGGTTTCCTCCATCCCATAAGCAAGTCCATTTTTTTGCCTGTTTAACATTGTATAATGAGGTCGGCAAAAAAGCAAGTTATTTCCGTTCGAATTTGTTTACTTTTTCATTTTTTTAACTGAATCAGCTCCAATATCTGGGTACTGGTTCAAATCATATTTATATTATACCCCTGCCGGACCGGACGGCTGCACCGGTGACTGGCTTCCGGTTATCGGAGTCTGTCCATCCGTCGAACCGCCATTTCCCGCCGCATTCTCCTCCGGCAGAACTACCGTGCAGCTTCCGTCTGCCGCTGCCTGCCAGGTATTTCCATCCATCTCGAACGTAATACCTGCGTACATCGCGCCGCTGGCATCCAGGTAATATTTCTTACCGCCAAGATCCAGCCAGCCGGTCTGCATCACGCCGGACTCGTTCATGTAATACCACTTTCCGCCGACTGCCTGCCAGCCCGTCGTCATGGCGCCGGAGCCGTCAAAGTAATACCAGCTTCCGCCCAGGTTCTGCCAGCCCGCCTGCATCGCGCCGGATGCGTTCAGATAATATTTCTTGCCGCCCGTCTCCAGCCAGCCGGTCTGCATCAGACCATTGTCCGCCATGAAATACCAGCTCCCATCAACCGCACGCCAGCCCGTCGCCTGCTCGCCCGATGCATCAAAATAACGCCAGCCGCCATCCAGTGTCTTCCAGCCGGTAATCATATGACCATCCGCCTCCAGATAATACTTTTTGCCTGAAAGCTCCAGCCATCCTGTAGACGGATTGCCCGCCGCATTCATATAGTACCAATTCTGACCATCGTTAATCCACGCCGATTTCTGCATCACATGGTTCTGATAATAGTAACGGTTCCCCGCGATCGTCCGCCAGGTATTGCCCGGAATGATCTGCATATAATCTTTATACAGATAATCAATATCCACATTGCCGTTCACGCCCTTGACCGAACCGGTGTTGGACGCCTGCCACATCGAGGTCTTTGAATATGTATACTTCTGCTGGTATTTTGCCACCCATATATCATACGAAATCTTCGACATATCAATCTTATTGGCAATCCAGTATTCATTTGCATAGACCATCGGATAATATCCTGCATCCTGAATCCGCTTACAGAACGCGTTGATCACATCGCTGACCTGAGACTGCGTCAGAGTTCCCAGCGTATTAGCATCCTCGGCATCAAAGACAACCGGGAAGGAGATAGGATAATCCTTGATAAGATTCAGGACAAAATCCGCCTCCTGCTGCGCCATTTCGACCGAAGTCGCATACGAATAAATGTACGCGCCCAGCCGCAGCCCTGCCTGGCTCGCATTTGCCGCGTTCATAGCGAAAAACGGATCCACATTACCGCGGAACCGGGTTGCCAGCATCGCAAACTGTACATTATCCGATGCCACCTGGCTCCAATTTACATTCTGCTGCCAGTAAGACACATCCACGCCGCGCGCAATCGCACCGATCCCCTCATTCTCCGTCACCCGGTACACGCCAAGCCCCGATGTGACCGCGCTCACACCCCCATTGGAAACAGAAGTCGAACCGCCAGAGCTGCCTGTACTTCCCGAATTGGAGCTGCCCGAACCGCCGCCCGGCCCCGCATTCGAGGATGACGATGTAAGAGAAGAATCTCCCGCCGGTCCTGCCAGCGCTGTCATCGGCTGAAAACACAGCGCTGCTGCCAGCATGCCAGCCGCTGCCCGTGAAAGCACACGCGCGCCCCCCATCCTTTTTTTGTTCACTCTATTCCGATTCATGCCAAAAAACCTCCTTGATTATCCTTTTATTCCTGTTGTCTGTTCACCATTTTATATACATTTCCCCGCCTGATCCGGCGGGGGCATATGCGAAACAGATATGGTTCATCCACACACTGTGTAACCAACAGCAGGACTTTCCCTATTATAATCTAGTTTAACAGATACTCCCCATCCACTTCAATAGAGAAACTTTAAATAAAATCTGTCAAATTTATTACAGAATGCTTCCCTTTCTGCTAAAAGAATGAAGCCGTCCATGCCAAAAACAGGATTTTCAAGCAGAAAAACACAATAATGCCGGAACAAAGCTTTCCCCCGTTCCGGCATTTCATTTTTGCATATTCAGTTTTCCGCAAAATTCCACTTTTCTTTATTCCTGCAAAGGAACTTTCGTTCTCCTGAAAGATTTTTTCCTATTTCCGATTCCGGTTCATCAGGCGGATAATGTACAGAAACAGGTTGATAAAATCGAGATACAGCTGCAACGCCGAGAATACCGATGCTTTCTGAAGCAGCTCCGGATCCGCAGAGAAAATCTGGTAATTATCCCGGATCTTGGTTGTATCATAAGCGGTAAAGCCTAAGAATACCACGATACCGGCATAGCAGAGCACTGTCTCAAAGCTGCCTAGATTTAAAAACATTGAAAGCAGACCAAAGAGAATCAGAAACAGCAATCCGCCAACGAGCAGTGGACGGATTCCGCTCAAGTCCAGCTTGAAGATCAGGCTGACGCCCGCCATCATTCCGAAGAACAGCGCGGTCGCCGCAAATACAAACACCATCTCCACAACACCGAAGATCAGGAAATACATCGAGAAAACAACGCCGTTTAAAGCTGCATAGAATAGAAACAGCCCTCTCGCCGCTCCCACCGATAACTTGTGAATCCGGGCACTCAGCCAGATCACCGTCAAAAGCTCCAGTCCCGTCAATGCGAGGGTCGCATACGGAACCTGAAATACATACAAAATCGCTCCCGTCACGTATCCGGCTAATGCGATGCCAAATGTCACAAGAAGCCCTGCAAACATCCATAAATATGTCTTCGCCACATACTGTCCCAGTGTCTCATGGCGTTCCCCCGCCATCTGCCAGGACTCATTCATTGGTTCATAGCCCATAATTCTGCCTCTCTTTCTGACCAGCGGCAAGTGCCTCTGCCCTCTGTTTCGAATCTCCGTTTTATCTGCCGCTTGCGCGGCATCCATCCAGGAAGAAACACTGTCACCTATCTTTTGTAACATAAGAATATCACACTTTCTGAAAAAAATCCAGTACCACCCCGTTTTGTCAATCATTTTCGAAACCATGCATAACTATTTACAGGTTATGAAGCTCCCGCCTCTTTTTCTTCCACGGAAGCGGCACATTCCATTTTTTCAGCGCACTGAAAAAATAATAATAAATATTAAAGAGAACCGTTGTGATCGTCCAGGTCAGCGGATAGCTGAATACCACTGTCAGGATATCCGGGCGGATCGGAACAGCGATCAGGATCCAGACAACCCGCAGGACGCACACGCCCAGCGCCGTCATAATCATCGGAATCCAGCAGTCTCCCACACCGCGCAGTGCGCCGGAATAAATCTCAATACAGAGGTATGTCACAAATGCCGGCACCAGGAAGTGAAGAATCTTCATGCCGATCGCAATTACCGCCGCATCCGTTGTGAACAACAGATAAATATAGCCGCCCGTCAGATACAGGATCGTGCTCAGCCCCACCGTGATAATACAGGAAATTCCCAGGCAGACGTACACGCTGCGTTTCACACGGTCCAGCCGCCCCGCGCCGTAATTTTGTCCGACAAAGGTCGTGATGGAGATCCCCAGCGCATTAATGATCATCCAGTAAGTGCTGTCGATCTTTCCATATGCAGCCCACGCCGCCACCGTGTCTGTTCCCAGTGCATTGACGCTGCTCTGGATCACGAGGTTGGAAAAGGAATACATAACCGACTGGAGTCCAGCCGGAAACCCAATCCGGATGATCCGCACCAGAATCACCGGTGTGATCCGCGTTTTCCGGATCTCAAACCGGTACGAGCCATCCGCACGCATCAGCGTTCCCAATACCAGACACGCGCTGACCACCTGGGAAAGGATCGTCGCCACCGCCGCACCACGCACGCCCATCCGAAGTCCTACTACAAACAACAGATCGAGCGCAATGTTTGTAAAACAGCTGATCACAAGGAAATAGAACGGTCTTTTGGAATCACCGATCGCCCGCAGGATTCCGGCACCCATATTATATAAGAGGTTCGCCGTGATTCCGACAAAATAAATGTGCAGATACCCGCTTGCATTGTCCATGATATCCTCCGGCGTCCCCATCAGGCGAAGCGCCGTGTCAGAAAAAAGGAGTCCGCCAACCGTCATGAGGATACCGCACAGCAGCGAAAAGGCAATCGCCGTGTGGACTGCCTCGCTGACCCGCTGACCGCGTCCCGCCCCGTAAAACTGGGCGATGATAACTGTCGCACCCGAAGAAAGTCCCACAAAAAAGCCAACCAGCAGGTTCGTAAGCATCGATGTGCTTCCGCCGACCGCCGCCAGCGCTTCCTTTCCGACAAAACGGCCTACTACCACCGCATCTGCCGTATTATAGAGCTGCTGAAAAAAAGTTCCAAATAAAATCGGGAAGAAAAATAGCAGAAGCTGTTTCCAGATCACTCCCTCTGTGATCGCATTTGCCCGGCCAGTCCCCCCGGTTTGTCTGACTCCCTCTTCCCGTCTGGTATCTTTCATCCAATCCACCCCCTCTTATGTTCTTTGTCTCTGTTTCCTGTATGCATCCTGCTCACAGATATTTCACCTATATGAATTCATATGTCTTTTCGTTATTCTTCTCCCGCAAATCCCATTTCCAACTCAATTCAGCTCCGCAATCCGCGAGATCCCCACATAGATATGAGAAATCTTGTACCAGGTAGCAAAATCGACCACGCCCGTCTGCGGAAGTCCAAACACCGACTGGAACGCCCGTACGGACGCCTCCGTTCCGGATCCGTAGATCCCGTCCGGCGTAACCCGCGGGATCGCTGTATACACAGTCGCCACCGCGTCAAGCTGCTGCTGCAGCTGCCGCACCTTATCGCCGCTGGACCCCACCTTAAGCGGTTCCCCCGGATAGGAGATCGGGATTCCTGATATCTGTTCCGCAGTGTTGATGTAAATACTATTTCCATAGAAGCGCCGCAATATCTCGATCGCGCTGTATCCCTGTTCTCCCAGACTGCAGGATCCCCACTGGGTCATCCAGCCCGGGCAGGACACCCGCCGCCCGTCGCAGTACTGTGTCAGAATCGGCTGCCGCACACCGGGGCGGGACAGATAGTTGTCAAAAATGTCGTCCACCACCTCTGAGATCGGCTCGAAAATATCACGCCCGTAAATCCACTTGTGATCGAATGCCGTCGAGGAAGTGATTGTAAAATCGTAGCCCTGGTTCCGATACCACTCCGTATACACCCGGTTCAGTGTAAATGACATGATCGCAAGCACATTGGCGACGATCGTGCTGCGCGGCCAGGTCGCGTAGATCTCGCTCGACGCCACGTTTTTGATATAATCCCGGTATGACACATAGTAATCTTTTGCGGAGGCATTGGTCGGTACGCCGTCATGCACGACGATCGTCTGCGGTACCACCACGCGGCTCAGCACGATCTCGCCGCTCTCCTGCACCGGTTTTACCTCATCTTCGGCAATCTTGGGCGGATAGGAACCATATAAGGTATGGTCCGGAATCTGGATATTCTCCTCCGCTCCGGTCTGAGCCGGAAGCGGAATCATCCGGATCGGCTGGACTGCCAGCACGCCCGCCAGCACCTCTGTTCCCTTTACCCTTACCGGCTCATAGCCCGCTGCCCGCACTTCCACCGTATAATTCGCATACGGCTTTTCCCGGTTCTGTTCTTCCAGTGAAAGCAACGCAGGAGGCGCCGCTACCGCAATCTCCTCCGTCTGCCCGGATAAATTGGTTCTAAGCACTTCCTGCGTCTGTCCTGAATTGCCATAGCTGACCGAAACCTCTGCTCCCTCAATCGGGAAATTGTTTTCACGGTTTACCACATCGATCCTCAGATAGCCGTCCTGCATTCCAGTTGTCTCACAGATTCGAACACGGTCGAACAAATGATAGCGCATACACGCAGCCTCGCATTTATTTTACATGGTCATTTACAGTTTATATCCGGCATCTTTTATCTATGCCGGTTTTTAACCGCTTTTTAATGTTTTACTGCCGTATCTTCCTTGTTCTCCTCCTCTAAATCGCTCGCGTCGCCTCTGTCAGCCATGCTTTCTCTTCCTCCGTCATATACGGAGACAGCTTCTTAAACACGCCCTTGTGGTACGCGTTCAAAAGCTCGCGGTCACGCCCTTCCATCAGCGATACATCGATCGTGTCCAGATCAATCGGAACCCAGGTCAGATTTTCAAATTTCATGAACTGACCAAATTCATTCTTCACATCTTTCACACAGAGCATCAGATTCTCCGTCCGGATGCCAAATTTTCCTTCCAGATAAAGACCCGGCTCATCAGAGGTAACCATGCCTTCCTCCAGAACCGCATTTTCAGCGGGCGATGTGAGCAGCCTCCATCGGATGGAATTCGGGCGCTCATGCACACAGCCCAGATAGCCGACACCATGCCCTGTTCCATGGTTGAAATCCAGGCCGTTTCTCCACAGGAGTTCGCGCGCAATATAGTCCAGGTTGATACCGCGGCAGCCATACATAAACTTCGCATCCAGCAGACGCAGCATCGAGCACGCCACCAGCGTACAGCAGCGTTTTTCTTCCTGCGTGATCGGTCCGACCGCGATGGTACGCGTCACATCCGTCGTTCCCTCATAATACTGTCCGCCGGAATCGACCAGATACAGCCCCTTATTCGGCACACTGCTCTTCTCTGTCTCAGACGCCGTATAGTGGCACATCGCCGCGTTCGGTCCCCACGCAGAGATCGTCGTAAAGCTCATATCCAGGCAGTTTTTTTGTTCCAAGCGCAGCTTATCCAGATATTCCCCGGCGGTCCACTCATCCAGTCCTTTTTCACCTGCATGTTCCTTCATCCAGCGCAGGAAACGGGTCAATACCAGACCATCCTGCACATGCACGCGGCGCATATTTTCCTGTTCCACTGGATTTTTGACTGCTTTTGCCGCTGCCGTCGGGTTCATCGCCTCGATCACTTTCACACTCGCATCCAGGCACCGGAACAGACGGTAATTGATCTTCGACTTTTCCAATAATACACGCTCATAGCGGAATGCGGATGCAATCTGGTATACCGCCTCATATGGCATGATCCGAACGCCCAGTCCATGCAGATAGGCACGTACTTCCTCGTTCAGCGTCTTCTCATGAATAAAGAAGAATAATTCCTGTTTTGTCACAATCAAGTAGGACAATACAACCGGCGTATGTACAATGTCATCGCCCCGGATATTTAAAAGCCACGCAATATCATCAAGACTCGTCAGCAGATGCACCGTCGCCTGACACTTTTTCATCTCCCCGCGCAGATCTGCAATCTTCTCCGCCGCCGGTTTTCCCGCATACTTCTCTTCCAGAATCCAGACCGGGTTCATCGGAAGCGCCGGGCGGTCATCCCAGATACTCCCAATCAGATCCTCTCCCTCCGAAATGCGTACCTTTTTCCCAGACAGTGCTTTCGCGATGTGCTCGCCCTCTGCCGTATCGACCACTCTGCCGTCAAAGCCCAGAACACCCTGTTCCGGCATATGTTTTTTCAAAAATTCCAGCGTTGTCGGCACGCCCTCCTGACCGGAGCGATAAAGTTTCACCCCGCTGCCGGAAAGCTCTGCTGCCGCCTGCACAAAATATCTGCCATCCGTCCAGAGCCCTGCGTCCTCCATCGTGATGATCGCTGTTCCCGCCGAGCCGGTAAAGCCTGTCATATATTTCCGGCATTTGAAATACTCGCTCACATATTCCGAGCCATGGAAATCCGATGTCGGAATCAGATATGCGTCCATTCCACGCTCCGCCATCTTCTCGCGAAGCTGTTCAATTCTCTCCCGAACCTCACGTCCCATTTTTCTGCCTCCTATTGTTTCTCTATTATCCATTTTTCAACGCATCTTCGATCGCCTCCGTGATCGCCTCACTGTACGTCGGATGCGCGCGCATCGCCGTCGAGAGCTGATATGCCGTAAGACCGTTGGCGATCGCCGTTGCCATCTCTCCAATCATGTCCGTCGCACGCGCACACATGATCTGCGCCCCGATCAGCGTGTTGGTATACGCCTCAAAAATCAGGCGCACAAAACCGCGGCTGTTTCTCGCCAGAAGCGCTTTTCCATTTTCCGTCATATATGCCACACCGCACTTGATCTTCATATTATAAAGGCGGGCATCATTTTCCGTAAATCCAACCGCCGCAATCTCCGGCTCCGTATAAATACAGGTCGGCACAACCGGAAGCACGACATACATACCGTTCGGCACGACCGAAAGCTGCATCCGGTGTCCGCGTCCCGCCAGGTTTTCGACCAGATAAGCCGCATGGGACGCTGCCACATGGGCAAGACGTTTCCGCGCCACGGTATCGCCGATCGCATAGACATTTTCCTGCGTCGTGCGGTAGGTTCCCTTGATGAGCGGACGCCCATTTTCCAGCTGTACCTGACAATCGTCCGCCAGAACCTTCGACATATTCGGGCGTCTGCCGACTGCCACCAGCACGCGGTCCGCCGGGCTTTCCTTCCAGCCGCGCTCACAACGGTAATTGACCGACACCGTGTCATTGCCGCGATCCTTGATCTCCATGACCTGTACATTGCAGTGGACTTCAATACCCTTAGAACGCAGATTTGCTTCCATCTGCTCGGAAATCATCGGATCCATCGACTCCAGCAGACGATTTGCCTGCTCCAAAAGCGTCACGCGGGAACCGAGCGCCGCGAAGATCGTCGCGATCTCCACACCGATGACACCGCCGCCGATGACCGTCAGACAGTCAAAATTCCAGTCATCCATCCGCAGAATATCACGGCTTGTCATAACCTGCGGCAGATCAATTCCCGGGATATCCGGAATCACAGGGCTGGAACCGGTTGCCAGAATCACATTTTTTCCTTTCAGCGTCAATGCGCCTTTGGAGGTCGTCACACGCACCACATTATCCGCATGCAGGCGCGCATCGCCGTGAATCATCTCCACCTCCGCTTTTTCTAACATTCCCTGAATCATTGAGCGGAATGATTCCACGGACTCATTTTTATAAATCTGCATCTGCCGCCAGTCAAAGCTGACCTTCTCCGCCACGATGCCAAACCGGAATGCTTTCAGCATATCCCGGTAGACTGCCGTCGCCTGCAGAAGCGCCTTGGCAGGAATACAGCCGGTATTGACGCATGAGCCGCCCAGCGCTTTTTTCTCGATCAGGACTGCATCCATCCCCATCGCTGCCGCACGCAGCGCTGCCGTATATCCCGCCGGTCCCGCACCGATAATAATTAAATCATAGATATGATCCGCCATATAAATATCCTATCCTCTCATTCTATGGGCTTCCCATTACATAAAAAGAATGTGCCTTTTTGTGTAATAGGGAATTCTAATGAATTTCTTATTACACAAAAAACTGCCGCAGAAAATCACTTTCCCGGGCAGCTTTTCATCAATTTTATTTTTACAGCAGATGAATGTTGTGAGCCTCTGCCTCTGCGCGCACACCGTCCGGCCAGATCGACGCCTGCACCTCTCCGATATGTGCTTTCCGCAGAAAGAACATACAGATACGGGACTGACCGATACCGCCGCCGACTGTATACGGAAGCTCTCCCTCCAGAACTGCTTTCTGGAATGGCAGCTCCGCGCGTTCCTCACATCCCGCCTTTACCAGCTGCTCTTTCAGGGAATCCTCATCAACACGGATACCCATGGAAGAAAGCTCCAGTCCGATATCCAGAACTGGATAATATACCAGAATATCGCCGTTTAATTTCCAGTCATCATAGTCCGGAGCACGACCATCGTGCTTCTCACCGGATTTCATCTTGTCACCAATCTGCTCAATAAATACCGCACCATGCAGCTTCGCAATCTTATACTCGCGCTCCTTCGGTGTGCAATCCGGATACATATCTTCCAGTTCCTGGGTCGTCACAAATGTGATATTTTCCGGAAGATAACGTCCAATGTACTCATATTCATATGCCATATAGTCCTCGGTCACTTTCAGTGCCTTGTAAACCGAACGGACAATGGATTCCAGTGTCTCACGGGTACGATCTTTTTTACTGATGATCTTCTCCCAGTCCCACTGATCCACATAAATGGAATGGATGTTGTCTGTATCCTCATCACGACGAATCGCGCTCATGTCGGTGTAAAGGCCTTCACCTTCCTGAAATCCGTACTCTTTTAATGCCTGACGTTTCCATTTGGCGAGAGAATGTACAATCTCAGCCTTCCGATCTTTCTGCTCCAGAATCCCAAAGGATACCGGGCGCTCTACGCCGTTTAAGTTATCGTTCAGACCAGATTCCGGCAGTACAAAAAGCGGTGCGGACACACGGGTCAGATTGAGCTGTTTTGCCAGTTCTCTCTGAAAAAAGTCCTTGATTTCCTTGATAGCAACCTGTGTTTCTCTCAAATCCAATACCGGTTTATAACCAGCCGGAGTAATTAAATGTTCCATCTGTTACATCCTCTCTTTTTCCCGGTGCGTGTCCGGTTCCCTGCCGCACTGCCGATTTCTGCAGCCGCAGTTCATCCTTTTAGTCAAAGCTTGCAGGCACGCGCCTTTTAAGTCATTTCTTGTTATTGTACTGCATGGAATTTCTACTCAAAGAAACTCACCTGTGGACAATAACCGTTTGGTAGCTATTATATCATTTATATAGGAAAATGGGAACAGGTAAAATAGGAAAATAACTTCTTTAAAATAAATGAAGGTGTTCGCACGCTTTATAAATTCCATCTTCCCCGATCGGTGCCGTCACGTAATCGGCTACTTTTTTAAGCGCATCCACTGCATTTCCCATCGCCACGCCGATGCCGGCTTCCTGCACAACCTCAATATCATTCATGCTGTCGCCAAATGCCACTGTATCGGAGAGATCTTCTTTTTCTCCAAAATACACCGCCAGCCTGCGGAGTCCGTCCGCCTTGGAATTGCCTTTCTCGACCACATCCGCGCCATGTCCGCTCGCAAACATCGGCAATTTCAGGGTCGGAAATTCCCGTTCCATCTCCTTCACCTGTTCACGGCTGCCGACAAACGCCAGTGTCCGGACCGGCATCGTGAGCATCTTCCACGGATTCTGGAACTGCCGCCCGCAGCTTCCCCAGAAGCGGATATCATTAGCCGCAATGATCTCCGGATGGATATAGTAATCTTCATCCCCCACCGTCATGCCGATTCCGAATCCCTTTTCATCGCAGAAACTCAGCACCCGGCGCAGGAGTTCCGGATCAAAGATGTGCTCAAACAGCAGCTTATCTCCCACTGTGATCTTCGTCCCGTTCATATGTACAATCGCATCCGGACGGACGATGTCCCGGTACGATGTACTGTAATAATTATCCATATCGCGCCCCGTTGCCAGCACAATCTTGTACTTCGGGCGTAGCTTTTCAATCGCCTCCAGCGCACTCGGTGTGATCTGATCCGTCCGGTGGTCTAAGAGGGTCATGTCAAGGTCAAAACTTATCATGATGTTCTCCTTGGGGTTGGTTACTACAAAAGGTCACAGCCGAAGACTCTGCTATGACCTTTTCTTTTAATTATCCACGTTTTCATCATACCATTTTTCAAATTTGGAGTCAATATTTGGAAAATATTCATTCTATTGATCCATTCCATTGATTCATAAAATTCCACTCAACCATCAAAATTACATCAAAAAACAAACATCCGGCAGCGAAAATTTAGAAGTCATAGTTGATTTTTGATGTAATTTTGATATAATGATATGCATATGATGTTGGGGGCAAAAGCTTTTGACCCCTCTGATACCGAATTGCTCTGCACTGCGTGCTCCCGCAATTCTCAAAAACATTCGCAATTCGCTCATTTTTCTTTGAAAAATGGCTACTTACTCATGTTTTTGGCGGGTCCCAAGGTCAAAAATTCTCCTGCAAGCAAGCTTGCGTCGAACTTCTGACCTTTTGACCCTGGTATCATGCATATAATATTTCAACAAATGGCGGTATATGTCAGCTGAACATTTGGCAAAGTGCAGCTATGATTTATTTTCGGGGTATGGCGTAGCTTGGTAGCGCGCTCGGCTGGGGGCCGAGAGGTCGCAGGTTCAAATCCTGTTGCCCCGATTTTTAGCGTATTCTTAGAGTTCTTAATAACTGAAGGGAAGAAAGCCGGGCAGCTCTCACCGCCCGGCTTTCTTTCCCTCAGTTCACACCTCGTGCAAATTGAATCGCCCTCTCTAGTTTCCGCAGCCACAGCCGCCATTATTGCCGCAGCCGCAGCCAGACTGGCTGTCTCTTCCGGCATCATAGCCATCCCGATAGCCGATTGCATAACCATCGTTGAAACCTCTCCGATAGGAATTTCTTCCGTTATTTCCACAGCTATTCCAGCCCCATCCATTATTTCCACAGCCGCCGCATCCTCCGCAGTGTCCACAACCATTACCCCAAGACCAACACATATGATAATCTCCTTTTCATTTTTCATTGATACTATATCATATGCCTGTCAACGCAAAGTGTGTCCCACTTCCCCGGAAGCCACACTGTCAGCCGTTTCAAGCATCTGTCCCAAAACAAGCCACCAGCCATTTTCTCTGCATCATGGCAGCAAAAATGGGCGCATGCCAGACACATCACGCCCACTTTTATCTACTTACACCCGGAAGTTCCGGCTCTTAAACACATACACATGTGCGAACAGTGTCACCAGCACAACTGCCGCCAGCACCAGATCGCCCGTACCGCCGCCCAGATGAAACGCCATGCCAAACAGCGACAGCGTATCAATCGCAAACAGCCATTTTTCAACCGCATACACCTTTTTCAGGTTATATTTCTTCGGATCGATCGAATCCGATATAAAAATCAGGAAATCTTTGCCGCAGAACAAATCAATTGTCTCTGCCAGTCCCAGACACCCCGTTAAAAAGAACAGTATATCCATCCGCATTCTCCTTCCCTAGAACCGCTTCCAGGTTTCCCTTGAAAACAGCAGAAGTACCGGGAAAATCTCCAGACGTCCTGCCAGCATATCAAAAATCAGAACCACTTTTGAGAAATTACTGAAAAATCCAAAGTTTCCGGTCGGTCCGACCAGCGCCAGACCCGGTCCGATATTATTAAACGTAGCCGTAACCGCCGTAAAATTCGTCACCAGATCGTATTCATCCAGAGAAATCAGCAGAACAGATACCGTAAAAATGAGCACATACGCAACCATAAACACATTCGTCGAGCGCACAACCTCATGCTCCACGATCTTTCCATCCATTTTGATCTTCTCCACTGCACTCGGGTGCAGGTACTGTTTCAGCTCCTTTTTTACCGATTTAAGCAGAATCAAAACACGCGACACCTTGATACCGCCTCCGGTACTGCCCGCGCAGGCGCCGATAAACATCAAAAGTACCATAATCGTTCTTGAAAGCTGCGGCCATTTATCAAAATCCACCGTGGCATAACCGGTCGTCGTGATAATCGAACCGACCTGGAATGCCGCATCCTGGAATGCCTGCAGTGCATTGCCGCAGAGTGCTACCGTATTGACTGTAATGATGCCAATCGCCGATGCAATGATTAGAAAATATGCCCGGACCTCCTGCATTTTAAAGGCCTGTCCCATCTTCCGCATCAGCAGAAAGAAGTAAAAGTTAAAGTTCACTCCGAACAGAATCATAAACACCGTCACGACATTTTTCTGAAATGCCGTGTAGCTCGCCAGACTATCATTCCGGATTGCAAAACCACCCGTACCTGCTGTTCCGACCGTGATCGTGATCGCGTCGAAAATCGGCATTTTCCCAAGAATCAGAATCACAGCCTCAAGAATCGTCATTCCCAGATAAATCTGGTATAACAGCTTCGCCGTCATCTGAACCTTCGGAACGAGACGACTCACGATGGGTCCTGGGCTCTCCGCTTTCATCAAATTCATATGGGAACCGCCCACCATCGGCAGGACACTCAGAAGAAATACCAGAACGCCCATACCGCCGATCCAGTGCGTAAAACTTCGCCAGAATAATAAGCATTTCGGCAGCTGCTCCACATTGCTCAGAATACTTGCACCGGTCGTCGTAAAGCCCGATACCGTCTCAAACAAGGCATCGATCGGATTTGGAATATAGCCGCTTAATACAAACGGCACTGCTCCCATCACACTGAGTAAAACCCAGCTTAGAGAAACCGCCACAAAGCTCTCCGCCACATAAAAGATCTGATTTTTCGGTTTCCGGCGTACCAGAAGCATACCAACCATCAGGCATACTGCCATCGTTGCCAGAAAACACCATACCTCTGACTCACGGTAAATCAGTGCCACTACCGTCGGAAGCACCATAAAAGCCGCCTCAAAATTCAGGATCCAGCCTATGATATAAAATACAATCGAATAATTCATCTATGCCGCCTACTTTCTCAGGATGTCGCGGATATCCCGCAGACCTTTCTGACTCGTCAGGACGATCACTGTATCGCCCTGCTGGATGCAGTCCTGTCCACGCGCGATCTTGATATTACCGCCGCGGTTGATGCATCCGATCAGCAGGTTGTTCTTGAGATTCAGATTCATCAGCGGAATGCCCGTCACTTCCGACTCCTCGCGGATCACAAACTCCAGCGCTTCCGCCCGGCTGTCGAGAATATGGTACAACGTCTCCACATTGCTACCGATGGTATTCTGCATCGCGCGCACATACTGTAAAATGTAGTCCGCCGTAATGTATTTCGGATAAATCAGACTTCCCAGATCCAGCTTGCTGATCAGCTCGTCAAAGGCGATCCGGTTAACCTTCGTCACCAGCTTCGCGCTGGAATTTTCCTTCGCATACAGCGCAAGGAATACATTTTCCTCATCCATATTCGTCAGAGTGACAAATGCCTCCGCCGTCATCAGCCCCTCTTCCAGAAGAAGCTGCCGGTCCGTTCCGTCGCCGTTGAGGATCAACGCATCGTCCAGAAGTTCTGTCAGAACCTCGCAGCGCGCTTTATCCTTCTCCACAATTTTAACCCGGATCTTCATCGCCGCCAAAAGTTTTGCCAGATAATAAGCAATCGTACCGCCTCCGACAATCAACGTATTTCTGACCTGGTTTGTCTGAATGCCGATCTTGCGGAAAAATTCTGCCGAATTTGCCGGGGAGGCGATAATCGACACCATATCCCCGTTTTTGATCACAAATTTACCATCCGGGATCGCCACCTCATCGCCGCGCTCAACACCGCCGATCAGGACATCGCAGCGGAATTGGCTGTCAATATCCATGACCGAAAGCCCGTCCAGCTTAAACTCCGGTTTTACCTTAAATTTCAGAAGCTCTACCTTTCCCTTGGCAAATGGATCGATCTTGATCGCTGACGGGAAGCGCAGAATTCTCGAAATCTCCGTCGCCGCCGCATATTCCGGGTTAATAATCATGGAAATTCCCAGCTGCTGCTTGATAAAGGTAAGCTCGTTGCTGTAAATCGGATTCCGCACACGCGCAATCGTGTGGCAATGCCCCACTTTTCTCGCAATCAGGCAGCAGAGAAGGTTCATCTCATCCGACCCTGTCACGGCAATCAGCATGTCCGCCGTCTGCACACCTGCCTCGATCTGCATGGAAATGCTGGCACCATTTCCCACCAGCTTGATCGCATCGATATCATCTGACACCCGCTGCATCCGCTCCGCAGACGTATCGATCATCACCACATTGTGATCTTCCCGGACAAGCTGCTCCGCCAGCGTCGTACCAACCTTGCCGCATCCGATAATGATTATATCCATAGTTTCCTCCGTTATTTTCTGTTTATCCGCCATACCGATACAGATTTATATACAAAATAAAAAATGTGCCTTAACACTTTCCTATGACGGAAAAAGGGTGCCTGAAAACCGCGCCCTAATCCATACGGAATTATTATAACACCTTCTGCGAGTTTTTGAAATATAAATTGTGTTAAGAGGGGATTTTGTGGGCGTTTTGAATATATTTGTCTCTTTCGGTCCCAAAAGTGCCTACCCGTGTACAGTAACTTTCCTCCCTTTTTGGCAAGATAAATTTCTTGACTTTTTCAGAAAAAACAGTATACTTAATATATATTTGCAGATATGGTTCATCGGTAGAACGCTAGCTTCCCAAGCTGGAAAGGCGGGTTCGA
>OGYT01000050.1_pt1 | contig 84016 bp, 73 predicted proteins | sample 1576631 | NCBI WGS metagenome assembly OGYT01 (sample SAMEA3541588, study PRJEB24748) | human gut metagenome | biome: human gut; feature: human-associated habitat; material: faeces | place: China | collected 2012
AGGCCGATGCTATGATTCTTGCAGGAATTGTTCTGTCTGGATCGTTCTCAGGGGTAATGACATTTATCCTGTTTTACCTGCTGGAGTGGGCGTTCCAGTACCTGAACAAAGATGCGATTAAGAAAAAACTGCCGCTGGCGATTATCTCCCTGACGGTATTTTTGGTAGGCGTGATATTTGCCTTCCCGTACATCTCAGAACGTCTGGGTGATTTGGGAACGGAAGGGTCTTCGTCCTATTATCGCATCATTGGGCCACTGGTGATGGTGAGTTATTCCTTAACCCATATTGATGGGGTAGTAAGATTCGGCTCACTTTACGAATATGTTGCATCATTCGGAATCTTTAACGGTGCGGATGTCGGTAAAACCATAGACAATGGTCTGTATCTGTTAATTATTTATTTTTCGTGGTTCGCCGTACTGTTGACCCTGTGGTATCTGTTTAAAGTTTTCAAAATGATGATTAACGCGTTTGGTGATAACCAGAACTTTCGCGTTCAGCTTTATCTGTTTACTCCGGTGTCGCTGTTTTTTACCGGGTCAATATTTAGCCCGGAATATGCTTTCTTGATTGTCTGTCCGTTTATTCTGCGCAAGGCGCTTAATATTACGAACGTATGACGAAATGAGGTGATTTATGTTTCTTAGCGTCATTACTGTCGCTTTTCGTAATTACGAAGGGGTGGTAAAAACCTGGCGCTCGCTGCGCAACCTGGCGCGCGATCCAAGCCTCACCTTTGAGTGGATTGTGGTCGACGGCGGCTCGAACGATGGCACGGCGGAGTTTCTGGAAAAACTCAACGGTGAGTTCAACTTACGCTACATCAGCGAGAAAGATAAAGGCATCTATGATGCGATGAATAAAGGCATCAGCATGGCGCAAGGCCGTTATGCCATCTTCCTGAACTCGGGCGATATTTTCCATGAAGACGTGGCGCTGTTTGCCCGTCAGCTGGCTCGCCAGAAAGAGGACGCCATGTATATTGGCGATGCGCTGCTCGATTTTGGCGACGGACATAAAGTGTGCCGCAGCGCGAAGCCAGGCTGGTATATCTACCACAGCTTGCCGGCCAGCCATCAGGCCATTTTCTTCCCGGTAAAGGGTCTGAAAAAACAGCCTTACGATTTACAGTATAAAGTGTCTTCCGATTATGCGCTGGCAGCCAGCCTGTATAAATCAGGTTACCCGTTCCGTCGAATTAAAGGGCTGGTGTCTGAATTCTCAATGGGCGGCGTGTCAACGTCTAATAATCTGGAATTATGCCAGGACGCCAAAAACGTACAGCGTAAAATATTACGCGTGCCGGGGTTCTGGGCGGAATTGTCTTATTTATTACGCCTGCGCACCACAGGCAAAACGAAAACCTTATATAACAAAGCCTGAATATAAGGAAACGCAATGCAGGATTTAAAAGGTTTTTCCGTGCCGAAAGGTTTTCGGGGCGGGAACGGTATTAAGGTACAGTTGTGGTGGGCCGTTCAGGCAACGTTATTTGCCTGGTCGCCGCAAATAATGTATCGCTGGCGAGCTTTTTTATTGCGCCTGTTTGGCGCAAAAATCGGAAAAAACGTAGTCATCCGACCTTCTGTGAAAATTACCTATCCGTGGAAATTAACGCTTGGGGATTACGCATGGGTTGGGGATGACGCGGTGTTATATACCCTGGGCGAAATAACGATTGGCGCAAATTCGGTGGTTTCACAGAAATGTTATTTGTGTACCGGCAGCCACGACTTTATGAGTCAGCATTTTGATATTACCGCTTCGCCTGTTTCGATAGGTGAAAAATGCTGGCTGGCAACGGATGTTTTTGTTGCACCGGGTGTTTCTGTTGGCGATGGCACGGTAGTCGGTGCCCGCAGCAGCGTTTTTAAATCGCTACCGGCAAATAAAATTTGCCGTGGCAACCCCGCAGTGGTGATACGCGAACGCGTTGAAACTGATTAAATTCATAAGTAGAGGAATATAAACATGTCTAAAGTCGCTCTCATCACCGGCGTTACCGGGCAGGATGGTTCTTACCTGGCAGAGTTCCTGCTGGAAAAAGGGTATGAAGTACACGGTATTAAACGTCGTGCGTCTTCTTTCAACACCGAACGTGTGGATCATATTTATCAGGATCCTCACGCGGCGAACCCGAAATTCCACCTGCACTACGGCGACCTGACCGATACCTCCAACCTGACCCGTATCCTGCAGGAAGTACAGCCGGATGAAGTCTACAACCTGGGCGCGATGAGCCACGTAGCGGTCTCCTTCGAATCCCCGGAATACACCGCCGACGTTGATGCCATGGGTACGCTGCGTCTGCTGGAAGCGATTCGCTTCCTCGGCCTTGAGAAGAAAACTCGCTTCTACCAGGCATCTACCTCCGAGCTGTACGGCCTGGTGCAGGAAATCCCACAGAAAGAGACCACGCCGTTCTACCCGCGCTCTCCGTATGCGGTAGCAAAACTGTACGCCTACTGGATCACCGTGAACTACCGTGAATCCTACGGCATGTACGCCTGTAACGGCATCCTGTTCAACCACGAATCTCCGCGTCGCGGCGAAACCTTCGTGACCCGCAAAATCACCCGCGCCATCGCCAACATCGCGCAGGGTCTGGAATCTTGCCTGCACCTCGGCAACATGGATTCCCTGCGTGACTGGGGCCATGCCAAAGACTACGTGAAAATGCAGTGGATGATGCTGCAGCAGGAACAGCCAGAAGACTTCGTCATCGCGACCGGCGTGCAGTACTCCGTACGTCAGTTCGTTGAAATGGCCGCGGCACAGCTGGGCATCAAACTGCGCTTCGAAGGTACCGGCGTGGAAGAGAAAGGTATCGTTGTTTCCGTGACCGGCCACGACGCACCGGGCGTGAAGCCAGGCGACGTGATTGTGCAGGTTGACCCGCGCTACTTCCGTCCTGCTGAAGTGGAAACCCTGCTGGGCGACCCAACCAAAGCGCACGAGAAGCTGGGCTGGAAACCAGAAATCACTCTGCAGGAGATGGTTTCCGAGATGGTAGCCAAAGATCTTGAAGCAGCGAAAAAACACTCCCTGCTCAAGTCTCATGGCTACGAGGTTGCCATCGCGCTGGAGTCCTGAGAATGACAAAACAACGTATTTTTGTCGCCGGTCATCGCGGAATGGTGGGTTCCGCGATTGTTCGCCAGCTCGAACAGCGCGGTGACGTCGAAGTGGTTGTCCGCACGCGTGACGAGCTGAACCTGCTCGACAGCCGAGCGGTACAGGACTTCTTTGCTAATGAACGCATTGACCAGGTGTATCTGGCGGCGGCGAAGGTGGGCGGCATTGTCGCTAACAACACCTACCCGGCGGATTTCATCTACGAAAACATGATGATCGAGAGCAACATCATTCACGCCGCGCATCTGCACAACGTGAATAAGCTGCTGTTCCTCGGGTCGTCCTGTATTTACCCGAAAATGGCGAAACAGCCGATCGCCGAGAGCGAACTGCTGCAGGGCACGCTTGAAGCGACCAATGAGCCGTACGCGATTGCCAAGATTGCCGGGATCAAGCTGTGCGAGTCCTACAACCGCCAGTACAACCGCGACTATCGTTCGGTGATGCCGACCAACCTGTACGGACCGCACGACAACTTCCACCCGAGCAACTCGCACGTGATCCCGGCGCTGCTGCGCCGCTTCCACGAGGCGACCGCCGAGAACGCGCCGGACGTGGTGGTGTGGGGCAGCGGTACGCCGATGCGCGAATTCCTGCACGTGGACGACATGGCTGCCGCCAGCATTCACGTGATGGAGCTGGATCGCGAGGTGTGGCAGGAGAACACCGAGCCGATGCTGTCGCACATCAACGTCGGCACCGGCGTGGACTGCACCATTCGCGAGCTAGCGCAAACCATCGCGCAGGTGGTGGGCTACAAGGGCCGCGTGGTGTTTGACGCGACGAAACCGGACGGCACGCCGCGCAAGCTGCTGGACGTGACCCGTCTGCATCAGCTGGGCTGGTATCACGAGGTGTCACTGGAGCAGGGGCTGGCCAGTACCTACCAGTGGTTCCTGGAAAACCAGCACCGCTTCCGGGGGTAACGATGTTTTTAAGTCAGGAAGATTTTGCCACGGTAGTGCGTTCCACTCCGCTCATCTCAATTGATTTGATCGTGGAGAACGAACGCGGCGAGTTCTTGCTGGGGAAACGAACCAACCGTCCTGCACAGGGCTTCTGGTTCGTGCCCGGCGGGCGCGTGCAGAAGGATGAGACGCTGAGCGATGCGTTTGAGCGTCTCACTCTGGCGGAACTGGGCCTGCAGCTGCCGATGGCAGCGGGCCAGTTTTACGGGGTCTGGCAGCACTTCTATGACGATAACTTTTCAGGCACCGGGTTCACCACGCACTACATCGTGCTGGGGTTCCGCCTGAAGGTGAGTGAGGCAGACCTGCGTCTGCCTGATTCTCAGCATGACGACTACCGCTGGCAGACGCCAGAGGCGCTGCTTGCCAGCGACAATGTGCATGACAACAGTCGTGCCTATTTCCTGGCTGAACGTCAGGCCGAGGTGCCGGGCATATGAAGATCCTCGTATACGGAATCAACTACTCGCCGGAATTAACCGGCATCGGGAAATACACCGGCGAGATGGTCGAGTGGATGGCGAGCCAGGGACATGACGTGCGGGTCATTACCGCGCCGCCGTACTACCCGGAGTGGAAAGTCGGGGAGCGCTACTCAAGCTGGCGCTACCGTCGCGAAGAGGGCGCAGCGACCGTCTGGCGCTGCCCGCTGTATGTGCCTAAGCAGCCCTCAACGCTGAAACGGTTACTTCATCTGGGCAGCTTTGCCCTGAGCAGCTTCTTCCCGCTGATGGCGCAGCGTCGCTGGAAGCCGGATCGCATCATCGGCGTGGTGCCAACGCTGTTTTGCACGCCGGGCATGCGCCTGCTGGGCAAACTCTCCGGCGCGCGCACTCTGCTGCACATACAGGATTACGAAGTTGACGCCATGCTGGGCCTGGGGATGGCAGGCAAGAGTAAAGGCGGCAAGGTCGCGAAGCTCGCCAGCGCGTTTGAGCGCAGCGGCCTGCACAACGTTGATTACGTCTCGACTATCTCGCGCTCGATGATGAACAAGGCGCAGGAGAAGGGCGTCCCGGCGGAGAAAGTCATTTTCTTCCCGAACTGGTCAGAAGTGGCGCGTTTTCGCGATGTAACTGAGCAGGATGCTCATGCCCTGCGCGCGCAGCTCGGTTTGCCTGAAGATCAAAAAATCATTCTTTACTCAGGCAACATCGGCGAAAAGCAGGGGCTGGAAAGCGTGATTGAAGCGGCCCAGCTGCTGAGTGAACATCCGTGGACGTTTGTGATTGTCGGGCAGGGCGGTGGAAAGGCGCGGCTGGAAAAAATGGCCGGTGAACGCGGCCTGACCAACGTGAAATTTTTCCCGCTTCAGTCTTACGAGGCACTGCCTGCGCTGCTGAAGATGGGCGACTGCCATCTGGTGGTGCAAAAACGCGGCGCCGCGGACGCGGTGCTGCCGTCCAAGCTGACCAACATTCTGGCAGTGGGCGGTAACGCGGTGATCACGGCAGAAGCCGAAACAGAATTAGGCCAGCTGTGTGACAGCTATCCGGGGATTGCCGTGTGCGTGGAGCCGGAATCGGTCCCGGCGCTGGTAACCGGAATTGAGCAAGCGCTTGCCATGCCAAAAGTGAACACGGTGGCACGTGAATATGCCGAACGCACGCTCGAAAAAGAGAACGTGCTGAGCCAATTTATTACAGATATACGGGGATAAATCATGAGTCAAACCACTTTGTATCCGGTTGTGATGGCTGGTGGCTCTGGTAGCCGGTTGTGGCCGCTGTCCCGCGTGCTCTATCCAAAACAGTTCCTCTGCCTGAAAGGGGATCTCACCATGCTGCAGACGACGGTAAACCGTCTGCACGGCGTGGAGTGTGAAAGCCCGGTGGTGATTTGTAACGAACAGCACCGTTTTATTGTTGCCGAGCAGCTGCGCCAGCTGAATAAGCTCACCGAAAACATCATCCTTGAGCCTGCCGGACGCAATACCGCGCCCGCGATCGCCCTGGCGGCGCTGGCGGCAAAACGCAGCAGCCCGGACTGTGACCCGCTGATGCTGGTCCTGGCGGCAGACCACGTTATCCAGCAGGAAGACGCCTTCCGCGACGCGGTGCGTGCGGCGATCCCTTACGCCGAGAGCGGCAAGCTGGTGACCTTCGGCATCGTGCCGGATCTGCCGGAAACCGGATATGGCTATATTCGTCGCGGCAGCGTGACGCCGGGGGAAGGCGACAGCGTGGCGTTTGACGTGGCGCAGTTTGTTGAAAAACCGAATCTGGAAACCGCGCAGGCGTATGTCGCCAGCGGTGAGTATTACTGGAACAGCGGGATGTTCCTGTTCCGCGCCGGACGCTATCTGGAAGAGCTGCGCAAATACCGCCCGGATATTCTGGACGCCTGCGAGAAAGCGATGGCGGTGGTGGACCCGGATCTCGACTTCATCCGCGTGGATGAAGAGGCGTTCCTCGCCTGCCCGGAAGAGTCCATTGACTATGCGGTGATGGAACGTACGGCGGACGCCGTCGTGGTACCGATGGATGCGGGCTGGAGCGATGTCGGCTCCTGGTCCTCCCTGTGGGAGATCAGCGCCCATACCCCGGAGGGTAACGTCCACCACGGCGATGTTATTAGCCACAAAACGGAAAACAGCTACGTCTACGCCGAATCCGGCCTGGTGACCACGGTCGGGGTGAAGGATCTGGTGGTTGTCCAGACCAAGGACGCCGTGCTGATTGCCGACCGTAACGCCGTGCAGGACGTTAAAAAAGTGGTTGAACAAATTAAGGCCGATGGCCGTCACGAGCACCATATTCACCGCGAAGTCTACCGTCCGTGGGGGAAATATGACTCCATTGACTCCGGTGATCGCTACCAGGTGAAACGCATCACCGTGAAGCCGGGCGAGGGGCTGTCGGTGCAGATGCACCATCACCGCGCCGAGCACTGGGTGGTGGTTGCGGGTACCGCTAAAGTCACTATCGACGGTGAAGTCAAACTGCTGGGTGAAAACGAGTCCATTTATATTCCGCTGGGGGCGACGCACTGTCTGGAGAACCCGGGGAAAATTCCTCTCGACTTAATTGAGGTGCGCTCCGGCTCGTATCTGGAAGAGGACGATATCGTGCGCTTCCAGGACCGCTACGGGCGGGTGTAGCATGCATTATGCCCGGTGGCGCTGCGCTTACCGGGCCTGCGAATGACAAAAAAATCAATTTGGCCATTAAGTGGTCAGGGCCGACTGTTGCCTAAAAAAGGGGTCATCATGGAAAAATTAACCTGTTTTAAAGCCTACGATATTCGCGGCAAGCTGGGCGAAGAGCTGAATGAAGACATTGCGTGGCGCATTGGCCGCGCGTACGGCGAATATTTAAAACCGCAGACCATCGTGCTGGGCGGCGACGTGCGTCTGACCAGTGAATCCCTGAAGCTGGCCCTGGCGAAAGGGCTGCAGGACGCGGGCGTGGACGTGCTGGATATCGGCCTTTCCGGGACCGAGGAGATTTACTTTGCCACCTTCCACCTGGGCGTGGACGGCGGTATCGAAGTGACGGCCAGCCACAACCCGATGGACTACAACGGGATGAAGCTGGTGCGCAAGGGCGCGCGCCCTATCAGCGGCGACACCGGCCTGCGCGACGTGCAGCGCCTGGCGGAAGCCAACGATTTCCCACCGGTGAACGAGGCTAAGCGCGGCAGCTACAAAAAAATCAACCTGCAGAAAGAGTACATCGACCACCTGCTGGGCTACATCAACGTGGCGAACCTCAAGCCGCTGAAGCTGGTCATCAACTCCGGTAACGGCGCGGCCGGCCCGGTGGTGGACGCGCTGGAAGCCCGCTTTAAGGCGCTGAACGTGCCGGTAACCTTCGTCAAGGTGCACAACACCCCGGACGGCAACTTCCCGAACGGTATTCCTAACCCGCTGCTGCCGGAGTGCCGCGACGACACCCGCAACGCGGTGATTGAGCACGGCGCGGACATGGGCATCGCCTTTGACGGTGACTTCGACCGCTGCTTCCTGTTCGACGAGAAAGGGCAGTTCATCGAGGGCTACTACATTGTCGGCCTGCTGGCAGAAGCGTTCCTCGAGAAAAACCCGGGCGCGAAAATCATTCATGACCCGCGCCTTTCCTGGAACACCGTCGACGTGGTCTCCGCGGCGGGCGGCACGCCGGTGATGTCCAAAACCGGCCACGCCTTCATCAAAGAGCGCATGCGCGAAGAAGACGCCATCTACGGCGGCGAGATGAGCGCCCACCACTACTTCCGTGATTTTGCCTACTGCGACAGCGGGATGATCCCGTGGCTGCTGGTCACCGAGCTGCTGTGCCTGAAGGGGCAGACGCTGGGCGAGCTGGTGCGCGACCGCATGGCGTTGTTCCCGGCGAGCGGGGAGATCAACAGCAAGCTGGCGCAGCCTGCCGATGCCATTGCCCGCGTGGAGCAGCACTTTGCGATCCACGCGCTGGAAATTGACCGTACGGACGGCATCAGCATGGCGTTCCCGCAGTGGCGCTTCAACCTGCGCTCGTCCAACACCGAGCCGGTGGTGCGTCTGAACGTGGAGTCCCGTGCTGACACGGCGCTGATGGAAGCCCGAACGAAGGACATTCTGGCGCTGTTGAATCAGTAATACTTGCCCCTCCCGGCGGGAGGGGGAACCGAATACAGGAACAACGATGACGAATCTAAAAAAACGCGAGCGAGCGAGAACGAATGCATCGTTAATCTCTATGGTGCAGCGTTTTTCTGATATCACCATCATGGTCGGTGGATTGTGGGCGGTGTGTCGGCTCGGCGGGCTGCCGTTCTTATATATGCATCTGCTGATGGCCCTGATTGCGCTGGTCGTGTTTCAGATGATCGGCGGAATGACCGATTTCTACCGCTCGTGGCGCGGCGTCAAAATGACCACTGAACTGATGCTGCTGCTGCAGAACTGGACCCTGAGCCTGATCTTCAGCGCGGGCCTGGTGGCCTTCAGTCATGATTTTGATAATCGCCTCGTGACCTATCTGAGCTGGTATCTGTTAACCAGCGTCGGCATGGTGGTGTGCCGTTCCCTGATCCGCTTTGGGGCGGGCTGGCTGCGCAACCGGGGCTATAACCGTCGCTTCGTTGCCGTAGCGGGCGATCTGCCGGTTGGTAAGGTCCTGCTCGACAGCTTCCGCAAAGAGCCGTGGTTAGGGTTTGAAGTGGTCGGGATTTATCACGACGCGAAGCCGGGCGGCGTGCCTGCGGACTGGGCGGGCAATTACGAACAGCTTATTGAAGACGCGAAAGCCGGCAAAATTCATAACGTCTACATCGCCATGCAGATGAAAGACGAATCCCGCATCAAGCAGCTGATGCGCGAGCTGGCGGACACCACCTGTTCGGTGATCCTGATCCCGGACGTCTTTACCTTTAACATCCTCCATTCACGCATTGAAGAAGTGAACGGCGTGCCGGTGGTACCGCTGTACGACACCCCGCTGTCGGGCATTAACCGCGTGCTGAAGCGCGCGGAAGATATAGTGCTCTCTTCGCTGATTTTACTGCTCATCTCCCCGGTGCTGTGCTGCATTGCCCTCGCGGTGAAGCTGAGCTCTCCCGGCCCGGTTATCTTCCGCCAGACCCGCTACGGTATGGACGGTAAGCCGATTATGGTGTGGAAATTCCGCTCCATGAAGGTGATGGAAAACGACAAGGTGGTGACCCAGGCAACGCAGAACGATCCGCGCGTCACCCGCGTGGGGAACTTCCTGCGCCGCACCTCTCTGGACGAGCTGCCGCAGTTTATCAACGTCTTCACCGGCGGGATGTCGATTGTTGGCCCGCGTCCGCACGCGGTGGCGCACAACGAGCAGTACCGCGCGCTGATTGAAGGCTACATGCTGCGCCATAAGGTGAAGCCGGGCATTACCGGCTGGGCGCAGATTAACGGCTGGCGCGGCGAAACCGACACGCTGGAAAAAATGGAAAAACGTATCGAATTCGATCTGGAGTACATCCGTGAATGGAGTATCTGGTTCGATATCAAGATTGTTTTTCTGACCATCTTCAAAGGTTTCGTGAACAAAGCGGCGTACTAAGATGAGCTTACGTGAAAAAACCATCAGCGGGGCGAAGTGGTCAGCGATGGCGACCATCGTCATCATTGGCCTCGGTCTGGTGCAGATGACCGTGCTGGCGCGCATTATTGATAATCACCAGTTCGGCCTTTTGACCGTCTCGCTGGTGATTATCGCGCTGGCCGATACGCTGTCTGATTTTGGTATCGCCAATTCGATTATCCAGCGCAAAGAGATCAGCCATCTGGAGCTAACCACGCTCTACTGGCTGAACGTGGGGCTGGGGATTTTCGTGTTCGTGCTGGTGTTCCTGCTGAGCGATATCATCGCCAGCGTGCTGCACAACCCGGATCTGGCTCCGCTGATGCGCACGCTGTCGTTTGCTTTCGTGGTGATCCCGCACGGGCAGCAGTTCCGCGCGCTGATGCAGAAAGAGCTGGAGTTCAACAAGATCGGCATGATCGAGACCAGTGCCGTGCTGGCGGGCTTTACCTTCACCGTGGTGAGCGCCCATTTCTGGCCGCTGGCGATGACCGCTATCCTCGGATACCTGGTTAACTCTGCCGTGCGTACGCTGCTGTTCGGCTACTTTGGCCGCAAGATCTACCGTCCCGGGCTGCATTTCTCTCTCGCATCCGTCTCGTCCAACCTGCGCTTTGGCGCGTGGCTGACGGCGGACAGCATTATCAACTATGTGAATACCAACCTGTCGACGCTGGTGCTGGCGCGTATTCTTGGCGCGAGCGTGGCGGGGGGCTACAACCTGGCCTACAACGTCGCGGTGGTGCCGCCGATGAAGCTGAACCCGATCATCACCCGCGTCCTGTTCCCGGCCTTCGCCAAGATCCAGGACGACACCGAGAAGCTGCGCGTTAACTTCTACAAGCTGCTTTCCGTGGTGGGGATTATCAACTTCCCGGTGCTGCTGGGGCTGATGGTGGTTTCCAGCAACTTCGTGCCGCTGGTGTTTGGCGAGAAGTGGAACGGCATCATCCCGATCCTGCAGCTGCTGTGCGTGGTGGGGCTCCTGCGCTCCGTGGGGAATCCGATTGGTTCCCTGCTGATGGCAAAAGCGCGCGTCGATATTAGCTTTAAGTTCAACGTGTTCAAAACCTTCCTGTTTATTCCGGCAATTATCGTCGGCGGGCATATGGCGGGCGCCATCGGCGTCACGCTGGGCTTCCTGCTGGTGCAGGTAGTCAATACCGTTCTGAGCTACTTCATCATGATCAAGCCGGTGCTGGGCTCCAGCTACCGTCAGTACATCCTGAGCCTGTGGCTGCCGTTCTATCTCTCGTTGCCGACCCTAGCGGTGAGCTACGGCCTGGGCATCATCCTCAGCGGTCACCTGCCGCTGGCCGCGCTGCTGGCGGTGCAGGTTGCCGCGGGCGCGCTGGCATTTGGCGTGATGATTGTGCTGTCACGCAATGCGCTGGTGGTGGAGATGAAGCGCCAGTTTTGCCGTAACGAAAAAATGAAAACGCTGCTTCGCGCAGGCTAGTTATTTAAGAGGCCATTATGAAATTATTAATTCTTGGCAACCATACCTGCGGCAACCGTGGCGACAGCGCCATCCTGCGCGGTTTACTGGATGCAATTAACACCCTTAAGCCTGAGACCGAAGTGGACGTGATGAGCCGTTATCCGGTTAGCTCATCCTGGTTACTGAACCGCCCCGTGATGGGCGACCCGCTCTACAGCCAGATGAAACAGCACAATAACGCCGCGGGCGTGATGGGCCGCGTAAAGAAAGTGCTGCGCCGTCGCTATCAGCACCAGGTGCTGCTTTCCCGCGTGACCGATACCGGCAAGCTGCGCAACATCGCGATCGCGCAGGGCTTTACCGATTTTGTCCGTCTGCTGTCCGGCTACGACGCCATTATTCAGGTCGGCGGATCGTTCTTCGTCGATCTCTACGGCGTGCCGCAGTTTGAGCATGCGCTCTGTACCTTTATGGCGAAAAAGCCGCTGTTTATGATCGGCCACAGCGTCGGGCCATTCCAGGATCCGCAGTTTAACCAGCTCGCAAACTACGTCTTCGGCCATTGCGACGCGCTGATCCTGCGCGAGTCGGTCAGCCTCGACATGATGAAGCGCAGCGAAATTGACACCTCAAAAGTTGAGCACGGCGTGGACACCGCGTGGCTGGTGGATCACCAGGACGACAGCTTCCAGCCGAGCTACGCGGTGCAGCACTGGCTCGACGTGACGTCGAAACAGAAAACCGTCGCAATAACCCTGCGCGAGCTGGCGCCCTTCGATAAACGTTTAGGTACGACCCAGGCGGCGTATGAGAAAGCCTTCGCCGACGTGGTGAACCGCGTGCTGGACAGCGGGTACCAGGTGCTCGCGCTCTCAACCTGCACCGGCATCGACAGCTACAACAAAGACGACCGCATGGTGGCGCTGAACCTGCGCAATCTGGTTAACGATCCGTCCCGCTATCATGTGGTGATGGACGAACTGAACGATCTGGAGATGGGCAAGCTGCTCTCCGCCTGCGACCTGACCGTCGGCACGCGGCTGCACTCCGCCATTATCTCCCTGAACTTTGGCACGCCGGCCATTGCCATCAACTACGAACACAAATCAGCAGGCATCATGCAGCAGCTCGGTATGCCGGAAATGGCCGTGGATATCCGTCATCTGCTGGATGGTTCGCTGGGTGCGATGGTGGGGGACACCCTGGGTCAACTGCCCGCCATCAACGAACGCCTGGCCGTGGCGGTGAAAGCCGAGCGCGAGAAGGGCATTGGGATGGTGAAATCGGTACTTGACCGCGTGCGGGAGGGGAAATGAAGGTTGGTTTCTTCTTACTGAAATTTCCGCTGTCGTCTGAAACGTTTGTCCTGAACCAAATCACCGCGTTTATCGATATGGGATATGACGTGGAGATTATCGCCCTGCAAAAGGGCGATACCCAAAACACCCATGCGGCCTATACCCAGTATGGGCTGGAGGCGAAAACCCGCTGGCTGCAGGATGAGCCGTCCGGGAGGCTGAGCAAGCTGCGCCACCGGGCCAGCCAGACCTTGCGCGGGATCCACCGCGCGTCGACGTGGCGGGCGCTGAATGTTTCCCGCTATGGGGCGGAATCCCGCAATCTGATCCTGTCGGCCATCTGCGGGCAAACCGCGCAGCCGTATCGTGCCGACGTGTTTATCGCCCACTTTGGCCCGGCGGGCGTCATCGCCGCGAAGCTGCGCGAGCTGGGCGTGATTGACGGCAAAATTGCGACCATCTTCCACGGTATCGATATCTCCAGCCGCGAAGTGCTGAACCACTACACGCCGGAGTATCAGCAGCTGTTCAGGCGCGGCGACATGATGCTGCCTATCAGCGACCTGTGGGCCGGGCGCCTGAAAAACATGGGCTGCCCGGGAGAGAAAATTGCCGTTTCGCGTATGGGCGTGGATTTAACGCGCTTCACACGCCGTCCTGTCAAGGTGCCGGGAAAACCACTGCAGATCATCTCCGTTGCTCGCCTGACCGAGAAGAAAGGCCTCCATGTAGCCATTGAAGCCTGCCGCCAGCTGAAAGCGCGCGGGGTAGATTTCCACTATCGCATTCTCGGCATTGGGCCGTGGGAGCGTCGTCTGCGCACGCTTATCGAACAGTATCAGCTGGAAGATGTCGTAGAGATGCCGGGTTTCAAGCCGAGCCACGAGGTCAAGGCCATGCTCGACGAGGCGGATGTCTTTCTGTTGCCTTCCGTAACGGGCGCCGATGGCGATATGGAAGGCATTCCGGTGGCGCTGATGGAGGCGATGGCCGTAGGTATTCCGGTGGTATCAACCCTGCACAGCGGGATCCCGGAGCTGATTAAGTCTGACCATTCCGGCTGGCTGGTGCCGGAGAATAACGCGATGGCCCTTGCGGACCGATTAGCTGCCTTCAGCGATATTGACCAGCAGGCGCTGGAGCCCGTGCTCCATAACGCCCGACAAAAAGTGGAAACCGATTTTAACCAGCAGGTGATTAACCGCCAGTTAGCGAGCCTGCTGCAAACGCTGTAACGCCGAGGATGTATGCTGAAAAAGATTACCCGACGCACTTTTGTCTCTTCTCTCTCCGTTCTGGCGGCCACGCCGCTGCTGTCGTCACGCATCGCGCGGGCGGCAAGCGGCAGAACGGTCTCTGTTAATCAGTACAATAACAACGACTGGATCGCCGCCTTTAAGCAGGCGTTCAATGATGGCGACACCGTCGTGGTACCGGCCGGGCTCACCTGCGAAAACATCAATACGGGCATTTTCATTCCCGACGGTAAAACGCTGCTGATCCGCGGGGCGTTAACCGGCAACGGGCGCGGCCGCTTTGTTCTGCAGGAAGGCAGCAAAGTGATAGGCGAAGGTGCCGGTCGCACGGAGAACATTACGCTCGACGTTCGCGGCTCTGACTGCGTCATCAAAGGGCTGGCCATGAGCGGTTTTGGCCCGGTGACGCAGATCTACATCGGCGGCAAGAAACCGAGCGTGATGCGCAATTTGCTGATTGATAACATCAGCGTGAGTCAGGCTAACTACGCCATCCTGCGCCAGGGGTTCCACAACCAGGTGGACGGTGCCCGCATCACCAACAGTAAATTTAGCCATCTTCAGGGCGATGCGATCGAGTGGAACGTCGCCATCAACGATCGCAATATCCTGATCTCCGATCATGTCATCGACAACATCAACTGCACCAACGGCAAGATCAACTGGGGCATCGGCATTGGCCTCGCCGGCAGTACCTACGATAACGACTATCCGGAGAAGCAAACCGTCAAGAACTTCGTGGTGGCCAACATCACCGGCAGCAACTGTCGCCAGCTGGTGCACGTTGAAAACGGTAAGCATTTTGTTATCCGCAATATCAAAGCCAAAAATATTACCCCCGATTTCAGTAAAAAGGCGGGAATAGACAACGCCACGGTGGCCATTTATGGCTGTGATAATTTCATTATTGATAATGTCGATATGGTGAACAGCGCCGGAATGTTAATCGGCTATGGGGTAATAAAAGGCGATTATTTGTCCATCCCGCAGAATTTCAAGCTCAATAATATTCACCTCGATAATCGACAGCTTGCGTATAAATTGCGCGGAATACAGATTTCATCCGGTAATGCCACCTCGTTTGTGGCGATAACCAACGTGGAAATGCAGCGTGCTACGCTTGAACTGCACAACAAGCCGCAGCATCTTTTCTTACGCAACATCAATGTGATGCAGGAAGCCGCTGTGGGTCCCGCCCTGAAGATTAACTTCGACCTGCGCAAGGATGTTCGGGGTAAATTTATGGCTAAAGATGAGACCTTGCTGTCGCTGGCGAACATTAAAGCGGTGAATGAGAAGGGGCAAAGCTCGGTGGATATTGACCGGGTGGATCAGCAGGTTGTGAATGTGGAAAGGCTGAATTTTGCGCTTCCATCAATGCGAAAGTGAATTTTTAAGAGGCATAGCACGCACTCATCGTAAACACCTAAAATTTGTTACTGAACTCAGCGATTTTAGGGTTTATAATCCGTGCCACAATCTCCAGATTTGTCTTGTCATTAGCGATACCTCACGGAATATCATGACTACCGGAGGTTTGCCAAACACACATAACGCATTGAGTGGTTTATGAACGATAAAGTTTTGTTTATTGGCGCGTCCGGTTTCGTTGGGACTCGTTTGATCGAGATCTCTAAGTCCGAGTTTGATGTTACCAACTTCGACAAACAGCAGAGTCATTTCTACCCTGAGATTACTGTTTCAGGTGATGTACGCAATCAGGAGCAACTCGATCACGCTCTTGCCGGTTTCGACACGGTGGTATTACTCGCTGCCGAGCATCGTGATGATGTCAGCCCAACGTCGCTCTACTATGATGTCAACGTTCAGGGTACACGTAATGTACTGGCAGCTATGGAAAAAAATAATGTTAAGAATATTATTTTTACCAGTTCAGTTGCTGTTTATGGTCTTAATAAAGTCAATCCTGACGAATCTCATCCGCACGATCCTTTCAACCACTACGGTAAAAGTAAGTGGCAGGCGGAAGAGGTTCTGAGAGAATGGTTCAACAAAGCGCCTGAAGAACGATCTCTGACCATTATTCGCCCAACGGTCATTTTTGGTGAACGCAATCGTGGCAATGTCTACAATCTTCTGAAGCAAATCGCGGGTGGAAAATTCGCAATGGTGGGCGCCGGAACCAACTATAAGTCTATGGCTTATGTGGGTAATATTGTTGAGTTTATCAAATTCAGATTGAGCAACGTAAAACCGGGTTATGACGTATTTAACTATGTTGATAAACCCGATCTGAATATGAATCAGTTGGTTGCCGAGGTAGAAAAGAGCCTTAGCAAAAAAATCCCATCCGTGCATCTCCCTTATCCTTTAGGGATGCTTGGCGGTTTTTGCTTTGATATTCTTAGCAAAGTTACGGGTAAGAAGTATGCGATTAGTTCCGTTCGTGTAAAAAAATTCTGTGCCACCACTCAATTTGATGCGACGAAAGTGCATACCTCTGGTTTTAAAGCGCCTTATACCTTATCTCAAGGCCTGGACCGTACGTTGAAGTATGAGTTCGTGCACGAGAAGAAAGATGACATCACGTTTGTTTCTGAGTAGTAACGGATGATCTGGGATTTGTCGGAAACACGCTCTTCCTCTTCTTTATTGATAGGGTTTCCGACGATTCTGGGTCACACTTATAGCGTAATGAGCTTAAGTAATCAGAGTTCTGAGCTAAACGTGATTTGCATTCGACGGAGTAGACATTCTATCTCAGGCATTTTTCCTGACACGGTTTATACTTCGTCAACCATACTAAGGTGGAAGAGATAATGATCAATTTGAAAGCAGTCATTCCGGTAGCAGGTTTGGGCATGCATATGCTGCCCGCCACAAAAGCCATCCCTAAAGAGATGCTGCCGATTGTCGATAAACCAATGATTCAGTACATTGTCGACGAGATTGTTGCTGCAGGGATCAAAGAAATCGTCCTGGTTACCCATTCATCCAAGAATGCAGTTGAGAACCATTTCGACACCTCTTACGAACTCGAAGCGTTGCTTGAGCAGCGCGTTAAACGCCAACTGCTGGCGGAAGTGCAGTCTATCTGTCCGCCAGGCGTAACCATTATGAACGTGCGTCAGGCGCAGCCGCTGGGTTTGGGTCACTCAATTTTGTGTGCCCGTCCAGTAGTGGGTGATAACCCATTCATCGTTGTACTTCCTGACATCATCATCGATACCGCTTCTGCCGATCCGCTGCGTTACAACCTGGCGGCAATGGTGGCACGCTTTAATGAAACCGGTCGTAGCCAGGTGTTGGCAAAACGCATGAAGGGCGATCTCTCTGAATACTCCGTTATCCAGACTAAAGAACCACTTGAGACGGAAGGGCAGGTGAGCCGCATCGTTGAGTTCATCGAAAAACCGGATCAGCCGCAGACGCTGGATTCTGATCTGATGGCGGTTGGCCGTTATGTTCTGAACGCCGATATCTGGGCGGAGCTGGAAAAAACTGAACCGGGTGCCTGGGATCGTATCCAGTTGACCGATGCAATAGCATCGCTGGCGAAAAAGCAGTCTGTTGATGCGATGCTGATGACCGGTGATAGCTATGACTGCGGTAAGAAGCTGGGGTATATGCAGGCGTTTGTGAATTACGGCTTGCGTAACCTGAAGGAAGGGGCGAAGTTCAGAAACCGGATTGAGAAGCTGTTGGGCAACGACTGATATTCCTTCTACGACCAGAACAAACGGCAGTTATCATTTTGGTGTTGAGACATAACCAAAATGATAACTGCCGTTTTTTTGTTATTAACTTCAATGATTACATAGGGTTATCTGATTCAAATCTCAGCAGCTTTGTAGCGATTTGTGCTTGTTTCTGAGGTCGTTTAGGACGACAATTAACGCCAGTTTTTGTCTGTAACCAGACAAGTAAAATCATTTAATCAAACATCGCTCAGTGCACTGGTAGCTGTTAAGCCAGGGGCGGTAGCGTGCTAATTTCTGAAACCGTCAAAAACGATTGGGTTCAGAGCGTAAGTATCCAGACATTTCCAACAGATGGAACAGATAACGTGAAAATTCTTGTGACGGGCGGAGCCGGATTTATCGGCTCAGCGGTAGTACGACATATTATTAAAAATACCAAGGACGATGTCGTCAACGTGGATAAACTGACGTATGCCGGTAATCTTGAGTCGCTTACTGAAGTCAGTGATAGCGACCGATATGTCTTTGAGTATGCGGATATTTGTGACAAAGATGCTATGGATCACATCTTCGCCACGCATAAACCCGATGCTGTTATGCATCTGGCCGCTGAAAGCCACGTTGACCGTTCTATTACGGGCCCGGCAGCGTTTATCGAAACCAACATCGTCGGCACTTATGTGCTGCTGGAAGCCGCCCGTGCGTACTGGTCCACGCTGGATGAGGAGGCGAAGAAAGCGTTTCGCTTCCATCACATCTCTACCGACGAAGTGTATGGTGATTTGCCGCATCCTGATGAGCATCCTGAATCAGCTGAGCTGCCACTCTTCACTGAAACCACAGCGTATGCGCCTAGCAGCCCATATTCAGCGTCGAAAGCCTCCAGCGATCACCTCGTTCGTGCCTGGCTTCGTACCTACGGTTTCCCGACCATCGTCACCAACTGTTCAAATAATTACGGCCCGTACCATTTCCCGGAAAAACTGATCCCGTTGGTTATCCTGAATGCGCTGGAAGGTAAAGCGCTGCCAATTTACGGTAAAGGCGATCAGATCCGTGACTGGTTGTATGTCGAAGATCATGCGCGTGCGCTGTATACCGTTGTCACTCAAGGGAAACCGGGTGAGACGTACAATATTGGCGGTCATAACGAGAAGCAGAACCTGGAGGTGGTACATACAATTTGCGACCTGCTGGATGAAATTGTGCCGAAAGAAGGTTCTTACCGCGATCAGATCACTTATGTTAAGGATCGGCCTGGGCACGATCGTCGTTATGCAATTGATGCAACTAAAATTGGTAATGCGCTAGGTTGGCATCCTCAAGAAACTTTCGAGAGTGGTATTCGTAAAACAGTTATGTGGTATTTATCTAATGAATCGTGGGTAAATAATGTAAAAAGTGGAGCATATGCTTCATGGCTTTCAAAACAATATGGAGAAAATAACTGATGAAAGGCATTATTCTCGCGGGTGGTTCTGGAACAAGACTTTATCCGATAACTATGGGTGTTTCTAAGCAATTGCTGCCTATTTATGATAAACCTATGATTTATTATCCGTTATCTGTGTTATTGCTGGCTGGTATACAGGATATTCTGATCATTACAACGCCTGAGGACCAGGCTGGATTTATCAGATTATTAGGTGATGGTAGTCAATTTGGAATCAATTTAAGTTATGCGATTCAGCCAAGTCCTGATGGTCTTGCGCAGGCTTTTATAATTGGTGAGGATTTCATTGGTAATGAATCGGTTTGTCTTGTGTTAGGAGATAATATTTTCTTCGGACAAGGATTTACACCAAAACTGCAAATGGCAAGTAATAGAACCAGCGGAGCAACTGTCTTTGGTTACCAGGTGATGGACCCCGAACGTTTTGGTGTTGTTGAGTTTGATGACAAGTTTAAAGCATTGAGTATTGAAGAAAAACCTAAAAATCCTAAATCAAACTGGGCAGTAACAGGCCTTTATTTTTATGATAACGATGTGATCAATATCGCAAAAAATATAAAGCCTTCATCAAGAGGTGAATTAGAAATAACTACAGTCAACGAAGTATACCTTAATAATAATAATTTGAACGTTGAGCTGTTAGGACGAGGTTTTGCCTGGCTCGATACGGGAACTCATGATAGTTTAATTGAAGCTGGTAGTTTTGTTGAGACTGTTCAAAAGCGCCAAGGCATGATGGTTGCATGTCCTGAAGAGATCGCGTGGCGTAATGGATGGTTAAGCAAAGATGATTTATTTAAATTAGGAAGTATTTTAAGCAAAAATCATTATGGGCAATATTTGATGAAGTTGGCTAATCATATATGAAAATAGATTTTATTCCTCTTCAGGTTCACGGCGATGAAAGAGGCGCATTAGTATCTCTGGAAAGAGAAAATAATATCCCCTTTGATATAAGGAGAGTGTATTATATTTTTGATACAAAGGAAGGTGTAACTCGGGGTTTTCATGCGCATCGGAAGCTAAAGCAAGTTGCAATTGCAGTCAAGGGAAGTTGTCGTTTTATACTTGATGATGGCACCGAGCGTGTCAGTATTGTATTAGATAATCCGACGCAGGGCCTTCTTATCGACTCATTTATTTGGCGAGAAATGACCGATTTTACGGAAGATTGTGTTCTGATGGTAATCGCAGATATGGAATATGAAGAATCAGACTACATCAGAGATTATTCTGCATTTAAAAATTTAGCACAACAACAGCAGGAATGACTTGTCCAGTGGCAAGTAAATAATCATCTTCGATTCAAATTACCTAATACTTCATAATCTACGGAAAATAAAGGTGCAAAATGGTTGACTTCTTAAATCTCAAAAAAATAAATAATCGTCAAAAGAATGAACTACTTAGTGCTATCGAGAAAGTAATTGATTCCGGCTGGTACATTATGGGTGAGGAACTTAAGGCTTTCGAGGAAGAGTTTTCAGAATATTGTCAAACTAACTATGCACTTGGTGTTGCGAATGGTCTGGATGCTCTCACTTTAGTTCTTAGAGCATGGAAAGAGATGGGGAAATTAAAAAGTGGCGATGAGGTTATTGTTCAAGGTAACACTTATATTGCCTCTGTATTGGCTATTACAGAAAATGATCTCATTCCTGTTTTAGTTGAGCCAGATGAACATACTTTCAATTTAAGCGCAAAAGATATTCGCGCAGCAATTTCAGATAAAACAAGGGCCATTTTGCCTGTGCATCTCTATGGCCAAATCTCTCCAATGAAAGAAATTATGGAGATTGCTCGCGAAAACAATCTACTCGTGCTTGAGGACTGTGCTCAGGCTCACGGCGCTCAAATTGATGGGAAACGAGCTGGGAGCTGGGGAGATGCTGCTGGTTTCAGTTTTTATCCGGGCAAAAATCTTGGAGCTCTGGGGGATGCAGGCGCTATCACAACAAATGACTCAGAATTATATAATGTTTTAAAAGCATTAAGGAATTATGGTTCTGAGCAGAAATATTTGAATATATACCAAGGTGTTAATAGTCGTCTTGATGAAATACAAGCTGCTATCTTACGTGTAAAATTGAAAACGTTGGATAATGATGTAAAAATTCGACAGGGAATTGCGCAACGTTACCTTTCAGAAATAAAAAACCCATTGGTTGAGTTACCGTATATTGAAAATATGGAAAACCACGTATGGCATTTATTTGTTCTGAAAACTAATCAGCGAGAAGAATTACAACGCTGGCTTAATAAACATAATATTCAATCACTCATCCATTATCCGATACCACCTCATAAACAAAATGCTTATAATGACATGAAGGAACTTTCCTTACCGTTAACAGAAAGTTTACATGCTAAAGTGTTATCTATTCCCATGGACCCGACGATGTCAGATGAAGACATTAATAGCGTAATTAATGCCTTAAATGGTTTTGTCGGATGAAAAAACTATTAAAAGTAACTGCCTCAACAGGTGTATTAACCCTGGCCAAAATGGCTATGGGATTTGCTATTGCGAAGGTAGTTGCAATTTATACAGGGCCGTCTGGGATGGCCCTTCTTGGTCAGATTCAAGGATTCGTAACGGTATTAAATGGAGTCATCAATGCTCCAGTCAGTAACGGTGTAGTAAGGTATACTTCCGAATACAGCAAGAGTGGTTATAATGAATGCTCGCCTTGGTGGCGAGCTTCATTAATTTGGGTAGTAGCTATATTTTTAATATTATTGCCTGTTTCTCTATTAGCCTCGGATAAACTATCTGAGTATTTTTTTGGTGATATCCAATTCAATTGGATTATTACATTAACAGTACTATTATTACCACTTTCGGCGCTGGGTACCCTGTTTTTATCTATAATCAATGGCTTTCAAAATCATAGACGTTTCATTGCTATAAATTTTTTATCTGTGACATGTTCTAGTGTCGTCATGATTTTATTGATTGTTCGTTATAATATTCAAGGAGCAATCTTAGCAGCAGCAATTCAAACAGCTTTGATTGGTTTAGTTATATTGCTTGTTAATATAAACCAAAAATGGATGCAGATAAAAAACTTTATCGGAAGTATTAAATTATCAGCATTCAACGGTATTGGTAAATATGTGCTTATGGCGATGACGAGCGCTCTAGTCATGCCTGTAGCATTACTGATTACCCGAAATATTATGGTGCAATATACAGGCTGGCAGGGAACTGGTCTCTGGCAGTCAGTATGGAAAATTTCCGAGGTTTACTTAGGTGTGATTACTATAGCACTGAGTACCTATTATTTGCCTAAGTTGTCTCAATTAAATGACGCAGACAGCATTATGCACGAAGTTACGTCTACTGCAAAAATAATTGTCCCGATTATATCTTTAATTGCAGTTATGGTCTATGCATGTAGAGACTTCTTAATTCATATATTATTCACAAGTGAATTTAGTGGGGCAAGAGATCTCTTTTCGGTTCAGTTATGTGGGGACGTGATAAAAATAGTTGCATGGCTATATGCCTTTCCAATGCTTTCACGATGTGCAGTGAAATGGTACTTATTCACTGAAGTATTCTTTGGTATAATTTTTGTTGTTTTGTCATATATATTGATCCCAATTTTTTTACTGCATGGTGCTAATTATGCTTATCTGATAAGCTATATAGTATATGCTGTCGTTATAATTACTAATGTTAGAAGAATCTTAGCATAGGAAAATCAATGTGAGCTTCATTATTAAAGCATACCATGCTACGCTTAATATAATATATCTCTTTTTATTGAAAGTATTCACCAGAAATACAATCAAATTTAATTCTCCGAAGTTGGGTAAAGGTTTAAGTATTACAGCCGTTAATAATGCTGTTCTAGATATCAATAATTTATCGGCCAGAAACAATTTAAACGTTTTTGTTAGTAAAGGCATATTGGTTTTCAAGAAGAATTGTTTTGTCAATAATAATTGTTCATTTAATTGCTTGCATCATATCCAGGTAGGAAAAAATACCATTTTTGGTGAGAGTGTTAAAGTTTACGATCATGACCATTCAATAGATGAGAATTACAATGTTAGCAAAAACGATTTTGTCACTTCACCAGTAATAATTGGTGCTAACTGTTGGATTGGTTCCAATACTATCATTTTAAAAGGTGTAAATATCGTAGATAATGTCGTTATTGGTGCTAATTCGCTTGTGAATAAATCTGTTTTAGCACCAGGTATATACGTTAATAAAAATGGTTTATTGACTAAAATTAAATAAAAACAGGCTCTACATGGTCGATTTAGACGTCAAGAAAATTATCACAATAGCAGTTATTTCTTATAATTCAGGTGATACTATTGCTGATACTTTGAATAGTATTATTCTTCAGACATATAATAAAAAATTGATTGAAGTTATCATTTCAGATGATGGGTCGAGCGATCATACGCTTTCTATTGCCCAGCACTGGAAAGAGCAAAATAAACATCTTTTTAAAGATATTGTTATTATTTCTCATGAGAAAAATAAAGGTGTTGCAGCTAACTGTAATCAAGCATGGAAGTTGGCATCAGGTTCATGGATAAAAACAATTGCAGCCGATGATTTGTTATTACCTAATTGTATTGAATTAAACGTCAAATATGTTAATCATCACTCTACGGCCAAGATCGTCTTTTCGGATATGATACCTTTTACAATTGATGGTAATGGTGAGCCGATTAAACATGATAAAATTAAAATATGTGCTAAGCAGCCTTCGCAACTAAAAAATATTCTTTGTGAGTGTTACCTGCTTGCACCGACAGGGTTCATCAGAAAAGAAGTGTTGGAATATGTTGGTTATGCTGATGAATCGTATCCAATGATCGAAGATTATCCGCTTTGGCTTAAATGTTCAAGAAGTGGTATTATGTTTTCTTATATGGAAGAGTGTACTGTGCTTTATCGCAAGGGTGACTCCCTGTCTCAACAAGGAAGCAGAATAGGCAATGTTTTATATCTCCAGTCTTTATACTGTTTTCAGAGAGAAAAAATTTGGCCATTGTTGCCTTCGAGAATGATACTAAAAAAATGGGATGATTTTTTGCTCTTTAAACAAAAATTCCTATGGATAAAGTTCTTTGGCAATAAAGTAACTGTGCCATATCTTGTTGTGCAAAAGCTAACATTACTAATAAGGCCTTATAAATTATTTAATGTAGCGAAAAAAATTCTAATGAAGTAGAGAGATACAGATGGCTATTAATGTGATGTTGTTGCTATTTTTTGCGATAATTACTTTATTTGCAAATTTCCGGTTACGTATTTTTAGCTTCAGGCCAACTGTGTTGGGGGCGATTTTCCTTTTGGCCCTGTTTGTAGAGATCGTTCCTGGTACAATATTAGTGGCCTTTTTAAATTATCCAATGTCGTTCGGTGTTGATGCACTTATAACAGATGAAAAAAAAATAGAAACATTTAGATATACGTTTCTGTCAATATCAATTCTTCTTCTTATGATTTCTCTTGCATCTTATATTTGTCGATTTGATGTTGATATTTCAAAATTAAATACAACACATCTGCGTGTAAAGCTAATTACATTTTTTTCCTTTGCGGTAATATTTATAAAAATATTTTCAGTTGGTGATATTCCTTTTATAATGGCAATGAAAGGAGATTTTGATGGGGCAGCTTTAGCGAAAGCTCAAATACTCAAGAATGAAGTTGGATTTGGTGGTTTGTTTATTGGTTATATATTTGTCTATTTTCCTTATATATCACTTGTATATTCATACTGCCATAAAAAGAAATTTTTGTATGGCAGGTTACTTTTTCGTATTAATCTTCTATTAATAATAATATATAGCATGTACGACATGCAAAAATCTAAACTTATCGTTGTACTGTTTATTCTTTTTATTCTATATTTAAAATCAACAAGACGTATTAATTACATAATTATATCTATTATTCCTGCAATGAGTCTAATGCTCTTATGTGCATTCTTTATACTTTTGCACAATATACCATTTGGAGAAGTATTTGATTCAGTTTTAGCTAGGTTGTTCATAGGTCAGACTGAAGGGTCCTTTATGATTTATCAGGCACTGACTCCGGATCTTTCTCGTATTGCTTACGGGATGCCATTAGGAGGGCTTTTTGGCATATATGCAGTAGATCCGGCAGCTGAAATTATCACTATATTCTTTCCAACCGCTGGTGACGCATGGGTCAATTCCAATAGCTATTTCCAGGCACACGCTTGGTCGATTTTTGGTGATGCTTCTTTAATACTTGGCCCATTTTTTGTGGCCCTAAATATAATTGGTTTATATTTTCTTAAAGAAATTTTCAGCAAGATAGATAGGGCTTATGCTAGTAGTGTTTACATCGTATCTATTTTGACTTTACCTATCGTAAATGACTTTTCATATTTTCTTTTCTTCAAGTCTTGGTTTTGTATGATCGTATTAATGATATTTTACCTCGCAACGATAAAGATCATTGAATTATCCTGTAAAATAAAAAACAATGATTTATGCTGATTTTTTGTTTTAATAAATGAGATATAAATTATCTTGGTGAATATATGAAAGTATTACATATCGTTGGGAATAAAATTGAAGCATCAAATGGTATTGGCCGTTTGCTACCTGAAATGATAGAAATGCAAAATAAATACAGTAAAAAAATGGAAAGCGCACTCTACTGTGTTAATGATGTATATAATTCATCTGAGTTTGAAGTTATTAATAAATATGATGTTAATGATAAAATTCTTGATGATTATGATTTATTTATTTTCCATGGGTTGTATTTTTACAACTATATTAATTTGGCGAAAAAAATATTGTCTCGAGGAAAAAAATATTTTGTTAAACCTCATTCCAGTCTAATTGTCAGTGCGCAGAAAAAATCAATTATAAAAAAAACATTGGCTAATTTTCTTTTCTTTAAGCGTTTTGTAAATAATGCGAGTGCTGTCATTTTTACAAATGAAGATGAAGCTAAAAACTCAGTTCAGTGGAATTCTGATTTCTTTTATGAAGGTAACGGACTTTCAAGTATTCAGACAAAAGGCAAAATATTCAGAAATAAATGTCAACCATATAAATTTGTTTATCTTTCGAGAATAGATTTCTCACATAAAGGTACCGACATTCTCCTGGATGCTTTGGAGATATTGAAAGATAAATATGATATGAAAAATTTAGATCTTTCTATATATGGTAAAGGGAATAACAAAGAGGAGAGTGAGCTTAATGGTCGTATCCAAAAACTCAATTTTCCAGGTGTGACTTTCAATGGCCCAATATATGGAAAAGATAAAAACTCTATGCTACATGACAAGGATGTTTTTATTTTGACTTCAAGATATGAAGGGTTTCCAATGGCTATACTTGAAGCTTTGGACGCTGGTTTACCGTGCCTTGTAACTCGAGGGGTAAATATGACGAGTATTATTAAAAAATACCAAATTGGATGGGAGTGCGAGACAACGGCTAATGACGTTGCTGAGTTAATCTTATCTGTACTCAATATGGATAGTAGTTCAATAGATAATATGACCATGCGCGCTCGAGAATATATTATGAAAGAACATAATTGGCCCTCGCTTGTTAATTACTCCGAATCAATTTATACAGAAATATATAAGAGGGATATGTGAAAAAAAAGATTCTTATATTAGGAGGTTCAGGATTTATTGGGGTTAACCTCATTGAACATTTTTTACAACATAATTATGACGTGATCATTTATGGAAGAAGTATACCCTTAGGTTTTGAAGAGAAAATTACCTTTGTTGAAGCTGATTTAACGGGTATTAATGCTAAGAAAGAATATCTCAAGAGTCTTGAAATTGACACGGCATTATATCTAATAAACACTTTCTCTGTGAATTCAAAAGTCAGAAATTATCAGTCCTTGCTTGAAGAAAACAAATATCTGATAAATGAAATTTTCGACATTGTTAAACGTTTTATTTTTTTCTCTTCTGGAGGAAGAGTATATAAGAGCAGTGAACGCCCCCATCATGAAAACGAACATCTTGAAGCTGTTTGTGACTATGGGAAAAGTAAAATCGATCTTGAAGCTTATGTAAAGTCATGTGGTGCTCAAAAGAAAAAACAATTTCTGATAATTAGACCTTCAAATCCTTATGGGCCGCATCAAACAGTAACAGGAAATCAAGGGTTGATTGCAGTCATTACTGGTCGCATAATTTCTGGTCAGGTTGTTGATGTTTGGGGTAGTGGAAATGAGGTAAGAGATTATATATATATAAAAGATTTCGTTAATATGTTTTATTCGCTATTTTGCATAGAAAACCCACGGCATAATATATACAATATAGGTTCATGTACTGGCGAATCAACTTTATCAATTTTAACAGCTGTCCGTCAACACTTACCAAATTACAATATACAAGTTAAATATACTCCTAACGATAATATTATTAAGTCTAATATTCTCTGTAACAAGCGAATATTAGATGAAATTGGTAATTACAACTACACGGATATCAACTCTGGAATAGCTCAGTTCCTCGAGTGGTTACAGACAGTATCAAGAAATAAATGACGGTTTTTATTTGGGATTATTCATGAAAATAAGTGTCTTACTATCTCTCTATATAAAAGAGTCCCCAGATTTTCTACATTCATGTCTTGCCAGTTTGTGTAACCAAACTTACTTCCCTGATGAAATCGTCATTGTTTTCGATGGTCCAGTCACTACTGAATTGAATGAATGTATAATCAAATGGTCAGAAAAATTACCCGTTAAAATCGTAAAAATTGAAAACAACGTGGGTTTAGGTGAAGCGTTAAATATTGGGTTGAGGTCTTGCAGTAATAATATTGTTTTTAGAATGGATACTGATGATATATGTCACAAAGACCGTTTCATGAAACAAGTAGAATACTTTGAGGATAATCCTGATGTAGGTTTGTTGAGTTCAACTGTTGGTGAGTTCAGGGAGTCTGTTGATGATGTTTATGCCTATCGCAAACTGCCGTTGACGCATTCAAAAATTTTACAATTTTCCAAAAAAAGAAATCCATTCAATCATATGGCTGTAGCCTTCAAAAAGGACTTGGTATTAGCCGCTGGTGGTTACCAACGTGAATATTTGTATGAAGACTATGCGCTATGGGTCAGAATGATTCAAAATGGTGTTATTACTGCTAATTTGCCTGAGACGCTAGTATATGCCAGAGCTGGAAATGGAATGGCTGCTAGACGCTCTGGTCTAAAATATGCGAAATCAGAGTTCGCTGCACAGGTCAATTTTTATAGAACAGGTTATCTTAGTTTTTTTGAATTGATTAGAAACCTGTCAATCAGAATACCCTTAAGACTTATTCCTGTCTCATTTTTATCTTTGTTATATTCAACTGTTCTTCGCAAGTGAGTTATAACAACAGGATGCCTTTTCCAAAGGTGCTTTTAAGAAATAAAAAGTTTAGATAAACGTTTATCGCAAGACATCTATCCGCTAAGATACTAAGAATATTGAAATACTCAGCCGTACGTGCTGAGAACCACACCTGACAGGAGTATGTAATGTCCAAACAACAGATCGGCGTCGTCGGTATGGCAGTGATGGGGCGCAACCTGGCGCTCAACATCGAGAGCCGTGGTTATACCGTCTCCGTTTTCAACCGCTCCCGTGATAAGACCGAAGAAGTGATTGCCGAAAATCCAGGCAAGAAACTGGTTCCCTTCTATACGGTTAAAGAATTCGTTGAGTCTCTGGAAACCCCGCGTCGTATCCTGTTAATGGTGAAAGCAGGCGCAGGTACCGATGCAGCTATCGACTCCCTGAAGCCTTACCTCAATAAAGGTGACATCATCATTGATGGGGGTAACACCTTCTTCCTGGACACTATTCGTCGTAACCGTGAGCTGTCTGCAGAAGGTTTCAACTTCATCGGTACCGGGGTTTCCGGTGGTGAAGAGGGCGCGCTGAAAGGGCCATCTATCATGCCTGGCGGTCAAAAAGAAGCGTATGAACTGGTTGCGCCAATCCTGACCAAAATCGCAGCCGTTGCGGAAGATGGCGAGCCGTGTGTGACCTATATCGGTCCGGACGGTGCAGGCCATTATGTTAAGATGGTTCACAACGGCATCGAATACGGTGACATGCAGCTGATTGCTGAAGCATACTCCCTGCTGAAAGGCGGCCTGAACCTCTCCAACGAAGAGCTGGCTGAAACCTTTACGGAGTGGAATAAAGGCGAGCTGAACAGCTACCTGATCGACATCACCAAAGATATCTTCACGAAAAAAGATGAAGAGGGTAAATACCTGGTTGATGTGATTCTGGATGAAGCTGCGAACAAAGGTACCGGTAAATGGACCAGCCAGAGCTCTCTGGATCTGGGCGAACCGCTGTCTCTTATCACCGAATCCGTCTTCGCGCGTTACATCTCTTCCCTGAAAGAGCAGCGCGTCGCGGCATCTAAAGTATTGTCTGGCCCTCAGGCTAAACCAGCGGGTGATAAAGCTGAATTTGTTGAGAAAGTGCGTCGTGCCCTGTACCTGGGTAAAATCGTTTCTTACGCGCAGGGCTTCTCTCAGCTGCGTGCGGCGTCAGACGAGAACAACTGGGATCTGAACTACGGTGAAATCGCGAAGATCTTCCGCGCGGGTTGCATCATTCGTGCGCAGTTCCTGCAGAAAATCACCGATGCCTATGCTGAAAACGCCGGTATCGCCAACCTTCTGCTGGCACCATACTTCAAGAAGATTGCGGACGAATACCAGCAGGCGCTGCGTGACGTGGTTGCTTACGCGGTACAGAACGGTATTCCGGTTCCAACCTTCTCCGCTGCGGTGGCTTACTATGACAGCTATCGTGCTGAAGTTCTGCCTGCCAACCTGATCCAGGCGCAGCGTGACTACTTCGGCGCGCACACCTATAAACGTACTGATAAGGAAGGTGTGTTCCACACCGAGTGGTTAGGTTGATCTCTCAATACTTTTGGTTGCATGCGAGACTTGTAATGAAAAGTTAAAGCTTGTTAGTTCAATCTGAAAAACTTTAGAGCCTGAGCCCATTACTTATGGGCTCAGGCTTTTTTATATAAAGCTTAGATTGCTGTTCGTCAATGTCCTTAATCAAAGTCTTTAAATTACGTTCTGAAAGAATGTTAATTAGATTTTTATAGAATTGCATTTAGCAATTATACATTTATCGCATCAGCAATTGATATGTATTTAAAACCGATATTGAACCGGCTGTGTTCGCCAGTATAATAGCCAAATCCTCACGGCGACACTGTAAATTCAACAAGTACGAGTATTGTAAGTGTGTTATTTATCAGAAATTTGACGTATTATCTTAGCCGGGTTGCCAGCAACGATAACATTATCGGGAATATCTTTTGTTACAACAGAACCAGCACCAACAATGCTATTGTAACCTATTGTAATGCCTGGTAAAATTGTTGCATTGGCACCAACGGATGCGCCTTTTTTTATAAGTGTCTTAGGATATTCTGAGGAGTATTGTTTTGACCTCGGATACATATCGTTGGTAAATGCAGCGCAGGGGCCAATAAATACATTATCTTCTAAGGTAATGCCATCCCATAAGTACACACCTGATTTTATAGTTACATTATCGCCAATAAGTACTTTATTTTCGATAAGAGTGTGTGCACAAATATTGCAATTTTCACCTATTACCGCATGTTCGAATATCACTGCGTATTGCCAAACAGTCGTGCCTGCTCCAATGTTCTTCGATTTTACATCACTTAATGGATGAATTTTCATATTATCCCCGATCAGATTAGTTTAATGTTATAACATTTTAGCAAAAGATTATTTAAGTGGGAAGCTTTGTAGAAGTAATGGCCATAAGTTTTAAAAATAACGTTACCTACCATAAAATTCGCGAACCTCTATTCTGGATTAGCTATCTATATGCTAACTTAGGGGGGATTAATCTGAATTAATTTAGCCATATGAAGAAAACCTATCTCTCGCTCAGTTTTTTTCCAGCCACGATGTCCGCACGCTACCTTGCCTGAACCATCCTGCAGATTTAAAAGCAGTATAAAATACTGCAATATTTAATTTTTCCGGTCGTTTATACGCCTTGACATTAACTCTCCACACGAGGTAAAAACCTCAAAAGTTGCCTATTGCGGTGGGGCGATAGTCGCTCCCGGACACTTAATCTAAAGAAGTTAAATCAATGAAAATAACAATTTCCGGAACAGGGTATGTCGGTCTTTCTAACGGCATTCTGATTGCTCAGAACCATGAAGTGGTTGCGCTGGATATCGTACAGGCCAAAGTGGATATGCTCAATCAGAAGAAATCGCCGATTGTCGACAAAGAAATCCAGGACTATCTCAGCAATAAACCGCTGAATTTCCGCGCCACGACAGATAAAGAAGATGCATACCGCGATGCGGATTACGTCATCATTGCGACGCCTACTGACTACGATCCAAAAACCAACTATTTCAACACCTCAACCGTAGAAGCGGTTATCAAAGATGTTATTGCGATTAATCCTGATGCGGTGATGGTTATTAAATCGACCATTCCTGTCGGCTTTACCAAATCCATCAAAGAAAAGTTTGGTATTGATAATATCTTCTTCTCGCCAGAGTTCCTGCGTGAGGGGAGAGCGCTTTACGATAACCTGCATCCTTCCCGTATCGTTATTGGCGAACGCTCTGAGCGTGCTGAACGTTTCGCCGCGCTGCTTCAGGAAGGCGCAGTGAAGAAAGATATTCCGGTGCTGTTCACGGACTCCACCGAAGCGGAGGCGATTAAGCTTTTCGCAAACACCTATCTGGCAATGCGAGTCGCGTACTTCAATGAGCTCGACAGCTATGCAGAAAGTCTTGGGCTGAACACCCGCCAAATTATTGAAGGGGTTTGCCTCGACCCGCGTATTGGCAACCACTATAACAACCCGTCATTTGGCTACGGTGGTTATTGCCTGCCAAAAGATACCAAGCAGCTGCTGGCAAACTACCAGGCCGTGCCGAATAACCTGATATCGGCGATTGTTGACGCTAACCGTACGCGTAAAGATTTCATCTCCGATTCCATCCTTGCGCGCCAGCCGAAAGTGGTGGGCGTGTACCGTCTGATCATGAAGAGCGGTTCCGATAATTTCCGCGCCTCTTCCATTCAGGGGATTATGAAGCGCATCAAGGCGAAAGGCGTTGAGGTCATTATCTATGAGCCTGCCATGCAGGAAGATCAGTTCTTCAATTCCCGTGTGATCCGCGATCTGGATGCCTTCAAAAAAGAAGCGGATGTCATTATCTCGAACCGCATGGCGGAAGAGCTGGCTGACGTCGCAGACAAAGTCTATACCCGCGATCTCTTCGGTAGCGACTAAATCTCTTTCATGATGAAAAAACCCGGCTGATTTGCCGGGTTTTTTATTTTCAGACTTTGTAAAACTCGCGGTACCAGTCAACGAAGTTCTTCACGCCGTCTTTGACTGAGGTTTGCGGTTTAAAACCGATCACCTCATAGAGCGCTTTCGTGTCGGCGCTGGTTTCCAGTACGTCGCCCGGCTGGAGTGGCAGCATATTTTTCTCGGCTTTCTTGCCCAGCGCGTCTTCCAGCGCGGTGATGTAATCCATCAGTTCAACTGGCGAGCTATTACCGATGTTGTAAACGCGGTAAGGTGCTGAGCTGGTTGCCGGGGAGCCGGTCTCAACGGTCCAGCCTGCGTCAGGCTGCGGGATGACATCCTGCAGGAGAATAATCGCTTCAGCAATATCATCGATGTAGGTGAAATCGCGCTTCATCTTACCGTAGTTATAGACATCGATGCTTTTGCCTTCAATCATCGCCTTAGTAAATTTAAACAGCGCCATGTCCGGGCGTCCCCACGGACCGTATACGGTAAAGAAGCGCAACCCGGTGGTCGGCAGGTTGTAGAGATGCGAATAGGTGTGCGACATAAGCTCATTGGCTTTTTTGGTCGCGGCATAAAGTGAAACCGGGTGATCCACGGAATCGTCAGTGGAGAAGGGCATTTTGCGGTTGAGGCCATATACGGAGCTGGATGAAGCATACAGCAAATGTTGAACGCTGTTGTGGCGGCACCCTTCCAGCACGTTAAGATGACCAATTAAGTTCGCATCCGCATACGCGTGCGGATTTTCCAGGGAGTAACGTACGCCTGCCTGTGCGGCCAGATGAATGACCCGATCAAACTTCTCATCGGCGAAAAGCGCTGCCATCCCTTCCCGGTCAGCTAATTCCATCTTGTGGAAGGTGAAACGCTCAGACTGTAGCCGTTCCAGACGCGCCAGCTTCAAATTGACATCGTAGTAGTCATTCAGGTTATCAATACCGACAACCTGATGACCGGCCTCAAGTAGGCGTTTACTGACATTCGAACCGATAAAACCAGCTGTGCCCGTTACCAGAAATTTCATATCTTCCCTCATAAACCCAGATTCTTGCAGATGCGATAACGCATCACATGGTGTCTATGATAGCGCGAAGGGGGGCGAGTTACATAACGCATCTTTCCGATATAACTCATCGGATTCTTATAGAAAAATCCACAGCAATAGATAAACTATACGAACATAATTATGTTTCCCATTTTTCATCAGTTAGGGATTGTATGACGCAAAACAACAATAGCCAGGTCAGCCGAAGCAATGAGCCTGAGCAAATTGATTTACTCGATTTAGTGGTACAGCTGTGGCGTGGGAAGTGGATGATAGCAACGTTTGTTGTTGTTTTTATTGCCCTGGCTATTGGTTATCTGTCTGTTGCGAAAGAGAAGTGGACCTCAAGTGCAATTATTGCCCAGCCTGATGCTGCCCAAATAGCGACCTATTCAAACGCATTGAACATTCTCTATGGCAGTGCTGCCCCTTCAATGCTGGATATTCAAACGCGTGCGATTGGCCGTTTCAACTCCTCTTTCTCGGCGTTATCGCAGGCGCTGGATAATCAGGAAGATCCAGAAAAACTGACTATTGAGCCTGCTGTGAAAGGGCAAACGCTGCCGTTAAGCGTCTCCTACACCAGTACATCTGCAGAAGCGGCTCAAAAGCAGTTAGCGCAGTACATTCAGCAAGTTGATGAGCAAACGGCAAAAGAACTTGCCCTTGACCTTAAGGACAATATTAAGGAGCAGGTTAAAACCCTGAACGATTCCCTGGTAAACCAGGAGAAGGTCGCTCAGGAGCAGAAAGATCTGCGTATCAAACAGATCGTTGAGGCGCTGAAAAATGCTGAAGCGGCGAAAATCTCCTCGCCGCAGCTCCAGCAAACCCAGGATGTAACTCAGGAGACGATGTTCCTGCTGGGAAGCGAGGGGCTGAAGTCGATGATTCAAAACGAAGCCTCTCGTCCGCTGGTCTTTTCTACGGCTTACTATCAGACCCGGCAAAACTTGCTGGACATTCAAAATCTGAACGTAAACCCGGACACTATCCACGTCTACCGTTACGTCATGAAGCCGGATCTGCCCGTTCGTCGCGATAGCCCGAAAAAAGCCATTGTTCTGATCCTTGCCGTGCTGCTGGGCGGAATGATTGGTTCTGGTGTGGTATTGGGGCGTAACGCATTACGCAACTATAAGCCAAAAGCCTGATTTGCAGATTTAAAAAACCGGGGGAAATCCCCGGTTTTTTTATTTATGACGCTTTCGAAGATTCTCAATCACCGCCGTCAAATCCAGCTCCTGATCCTGCAGCAGAACCAGTAGGTGATACATCAAATCAGACGCTTCATTCGTCAGCTCCTCGCGGTCATGCACGGTCGCGGCCAGCGCGGTTTCAACGCCTTCTTCACCCACCTTCTGTGCAATACGCTTGGTTCCGCTGGCGTACAGCTTCGCGGTGTAGGAACTTTCAGGATCCGCCGTTTTACGCTCTGCCAGCAGCTGTTCCAGTTGATACAGGAACAACCACTGGTGGCTCGCCTCGCCGAAGCAACTGCTGGTGCCCTTATGGCAGGTTGGGCCGATTGGGTTTGCCAGCACCAGCAGACTGTCGTTGTCGCAGTCAGGCGCCATGCTGACCACGTTCAGGAAATGACCCGAGGTTTCCCCTTTGGTCCACAGGCGCTGTTTCGTGCGCGAGTAAAAGGTCACTTTACCGCTGTCGATCGTTTTCGCCAGCGCGTCCTGGTTCATATATCCCAGCATCAGCACTTCGCCTGAGACGGCATGCTGGACAACCACCGGCAGTAATCCGTCCGTTTTTTCCCAGTCCAGCTGCGCCTGTTGTTGCTCTGTTAACATACCCTGATCTCCACGCCCTGGCCGGCCAGGTACGTTTTTAACTCACCAATATTAATAATCTGTTTGTGGAACACGGACGCGGCCAGCGCGCCGTCCACGTTCGCATCGCGGAAGGCTTCAAGGAAGTGTTCCATGGTGCCCGCGCCGCCGGAGGCAATCAGCGGAACGTGGCAGACCGCACGGACTTTTTTCAGCTGCTCGAGGTCATACCCGTTACGCACGCCGTCCTGGTTCATCATGTTGAGGACAATCTCGCCCGCGCCACGCTTCTGCACTTCCTGCACCCAGTCGAGCGCTTCCCACTGCGTCACGCGCGTGCGGCTTTCATCCCCGGTGTACTGGTTCACGTGGTACTTGCCCGTTGCGGCGTCATACCAAGTGTCGATCCCAACCACAATACACTGCACGCCAAAACGATCTGCAAGGCGGGTAATAAGCTCCGGGTCGGCCAGGGCAGGGGAGTTGATAGAAATCTTATCGGCGCCAAAGGAGAGAATTTTGGCGGCGTCGTCAGCGGACTTAATCCCGCCCGCCACGCAGAATGGAATGTCGATCACTTCCGCCACGCGTGCCACCCAGCTTTTGTCGACCACGCGGCCATCGCTTGAAGCGGTAATATCATAAAAAACCAGCTCGTCGGCGCCTTCATCGGCATAGCGTTTTGCCAGCGGGACGATGTCGCCAATGATCTCGTGGTTGCGGAACTGCACGCCTTTCACGACCTGACCATCGCGTACGTCCAGGCAAGGGATTATCCGTTTTGCCAGCATTGAATCGCCTCCGTCACAGTAAATTTACCTTCCAGCAGGGCCCGGCCCACAATCACACCCTGAACACCGGTACCGCGCAGCGCGGCCACGTCCTCTATATTACCGATACCGCCAGAAGACTGGAACGCTACCTGCGGATAACGCGCGCAGACCTCTTCATACAGCGAGACGTTGGAGCCCGCGAGCGTTCCGTCCCGGGAGATGTCCGTGCACAACACGTGCTTCAGACCAACGGGAAGATAGATATCGACCAGCTCTTCCAGCGTCACGCCGGAGTTTTCCTGCCAGCCGCTAACGGCCACCTGCTTATTACCCTGTTCATCAATACGCACGTCCAGCGCCAGGACCAGGGCATCTGCACCAAAGCGGCGGAACCAGCCTTTCACGGTCTCAGGATCTTTCACGGCGGTTGAACCCACCACCACGCGGGCCACGCCAGCGTCCAGCAGTGCCGCAACGTCATCTTCCGTACGCACGCCGCCGCCGACCTGGACGGGCACATCAACACCCGCAACAAGTTGTTTAAGCAGCGGGATCTGGCGTTTCGCCGGGTCTTTCGCGCCCGTTAAATCCACCAGATGCAGTACCTGCGCACCCTGGGCGGCATAATCCTGCAGACGCGGCAGCGGGTCATTTCCGTAGTCGCGCTGCTGGCCGTAATCGCCCTGATGCAGACGGACAACCGTGCCGTCAATTAAATCTAAAGCGGGAATAATCATCACATCTCCAGGAAGTTTTTCAGCAGCTGCGCACCCGCGGCGCCAGAGCGCTCCGGGTGAAACTGCACGCCGAAGAAATTGTCTTTCTGTACGGCCGCCGTGAACGCCTCACCGTAGGTGCACTGGGCGATCGTATTTACGTTCACCGGCATGGCGTAGCTGTGCACGAAGTAAAAATACGCGCCGTCTTCGATGCCGCGAAACAGCCTGTCGCCCGCTTTGGCGTAGACGCGGTTCCAGCCCATATGCGGCAGAGGCAGGCCGCGATCGGACATTTTCGGCACGTCTTCGTCAATAATGCCCAGCAGGTCAACGCCGTTGCTCTCTTCGCTGCGGCGGCCCAGGATCTGCATGCCCAGACAAATGCCCAGTACCGGTTGGGTACAGGCTTTGATCAGGTCGACCAGCTCGCGTTCGCGAATCTGATCCATCGCCGCCTGCGCGGTGCCCACGCCCGGTAAAAAGAGTTTGTCGGCGCGCAGCACCACGTCCGGGTCACGGCTCACCGCCGGCTCATAGCCGTGGCGCGCAATCGCCGATTTCACGGAGTTCAGGTTGGCGCATCCGGTATCCAGAATGACCACATTCATTACAGCACTCCTTTCGATGAAGGCAGGGCGTCACCTTCTACGCGAATTGCCTGACGAAGGGTACGGCCAAAGGCTTTGAAGAGGCTCTCCACGCGGTGGTGGTCATTCTTGCCCTTGGTCTTCAGGTGCAGCGTCAGGCCCATGGTGTAGGACAGTGAGCGGAAGAAGTGCTCCACCATTTCGGTGCTCAGATCGCCCACGCGCTGGTAGGTGAAATCGGCTTTATACTCCAGGTGCGGACGACCGGAGATGTCCATCGCGCAGCGCGCCAGACACTCATCCATCGGCAGGACAAAGCCGAAACGGTTAATGCCGCGCTTGTCGCCGAGCGCCAGCTTCAGGGCTTCACCCAGCGCCAGGCCGGTATCTTCTACGGTGTGGTGATCGTCTATATAGAGATCGCCTTTTACCGTAATTTCCATGCGGAAACCGCCGTGGGTGGCAATCTGGTCCAGCATGTGATCGAAGAAACCGACGCCGGTGTGGATCTTGCTGCCGCCTTCACGGTCCAGCCAGACCTTCACATCAATCTGCGTCTCTTTGGTGTTGCGCTCAACGTGGGAATAGCGGTCGCGTTTTGTCAGCTGCTCGCCAATCTTCGCCCAGTTAAGGTTGTTACGGTCGTAGCGCAGCCCCGCGATGCCCATGTTTTCCGCCAGCGTAATATCGGTGATGCGATCGCCGATAACATAGCTGTTGGTTTTATCCAGCGCATCTTCAGCCAGATAGCGCTCTACCAGCTTCACCTTTGGCTTACGGCAGTCGCACTCGTCGGCCGGCATGTGCGGGCAAATCAGCACTTCATCAAATACCACGCCCTGAGAGGTCAGCACCTGCATCATCAGATTATGCGGGCCGTCAAAGTCCGCCTGCGGGAAGCTGTCGGTACCCAGACCGTCCTGGTTGGTGATCATCACCAGCTTAAAGCCTGCTTTTTGAAGCTTGAGCAGCACCGGGATCACGTCCGGTTCAAAAGCCAGCTTGTCGAATCGGTCGACCTGAAAATCGGCTGGTGGCTCCGAAATAAGGGTGCCGTCACGATCGATGAAAAGGATCTTCTGGGTCATACTTTCTCCGCTTTCAGGGCGTCAATCACGCGCTGGCTCTCTGCACGGGTGCCTACGGTAATGCGCAGGCACCCGCTCAGAGAAGGTTGTTTATTCTGGTCTCGTAAGATAATGCCCTGATCCCATAAAGATTTAAATACGGCACTCGATGCGGTGAAGCGCACCAGGATGTAGTTAGTTTCCGAGTCGAATACCTGCTCCACGCAAGGGATATCCTTCAGGGCGGTCACCAGATACTGACGTTCCTCCAGGATTTGCGCCACGCGCTCGCGCATCGCGTTGATCCCCTGTGGCGTCAGCGCCTGTGCCGCAATATCGGCAACCGGCGTTGAGAGCGGGTACGGGGCGATCACTTTCAGCAGCAGGTCGATGACCTCTTTATTCGCCAGGGTGAATCCGCAGCGCAGGCCCGCGAGGGCAAAGGCTTTTGACAGCGTACGCAGCACCACCAGGTGCGGATATTCTTCCAGCCAGCCAGCCAGCGTCGCCTGCGGGCAGAACTCGATGTAGGCTTCGTCGGCAACCACCAGCGCTTTACCGCGCGTCATCTCCAGCAGGGTGCGAATATCCTGCGGGTTGATAATCTGTCCGGTCGGGTTGTTCGGGCTACAGACAAAGACAACTTTTACGCCATCGAGATTGTCGGCAATGCCCTGCAGATCCAGCTGCCAGTTCTCCAGCGCCTGCACGTTGCGGCACGCTACGCCGAAGGTTTCCGCGCTGACGCTGTACATGCCGTAGGTCGGTTGGCAGTACATCATCGCGTCTTTGCCCGGTTCGCAGAAGGCGCGGATCAGTAGTTCAATGCCCTCATCAGCGCCGCGGCTGACCAGCACCTGCTCCGGCTTCACTCCCGCATAGTGCGCGTAGTTTTCAATCACGGCCTTCGGCTGACACTCCGGATAGCGGTTCAGCGTTTGCTGCGACAGCTCAAACTGCACCGCCGTCGGGAATTCGTTGGCGTTCAGCCAGACATCTCCTTTGCCTCCGAGACGACGCGCGGACTGATAAGGCGTCAGGCGACGGACATTTTCGCGGGCTAATTCTTCAATGTTCATGCTTGCTCCTTCAGGGCTGCAACGCGCAGCGTAACGGCATTTTTGTGGGCGGTCAGCCGCTCGGCGGCGGCCAGGGTTTCAATAGTAGACGCCAGTGACGCAAAACCTTCGCGGGAGAGCTCCTGCACGGTCATGCGTTTCTGGAAATCCGCCAGGCCAAGGCTCGAACAGGTAGAGGTGTAGCCATACGTGGGCAGCACGTGGTTGGTGCCGGAGGCGTAATCGCCCGCGGACTCCGGTGACCAGTCGCCGAGGAACACCGAGCCCGCGCTGGTAATGCTGTCAACCAGATCGCGCGCGTTGCGGGTCTGAATAATCAGGTGCTCCGGGCCGTACTGGTTAGAAATGGCAATGCACTGGTCCAGATCGCGCGCCACAATCAGGCGGCTGGCCGCTAACGCCTGGCGTGCCGTGTCGGCGCGGGGCAGGTCGGCAAGCTGACGCTCCACGGCTTCGCCCACGCGTTTCGCCATATCGGCATCCGGCGTCAGCAGGATGACCTGCGAGTCCGGGCCGTGTTCCGCCTGAGAAAGCAGGTCGGAGGCGACGAAGTCCGGCGTTGCGCCGCTGTCAGCAATCACCAGCACCTCAGACGGACCGGCAGGCATATCGATGGCCGCGCCGTCCAGACGCTGGCTGACCTGGCGCTTGGCTTCGGTCACATACGCATTGCCCGGACCAAAAATTTTGTCGACCTTCGGAATGGATTCCGTGCCGAACGCCAGGGCCGAAATCGCCTGCGCGCCGCCCACTTTATAGACCGCCTGCACGCCGCACAGCTTCGCCGCGTAGAGGATCTCGTCGGCAATCGGTGGCGGCGAGCACAGCACCACTTTCTGACACCCGGCAATCCGCGCGGGAGTCGCCAGCATCAGTACGGTGGAGAACAGCGGGGCAGAGCCGCCGGGAATATAGAGGCCGACTGACGCAACCGGGCGCGTGACCTGCTGGCATCGCACGCCGGGCAGGGTTTCAACATCCACGGTCTGCAGCTTTTGCGCTGTGTGGAAGGTATCAATGTTTTTCACCGCGACGGCCATCGCCTGTTTGATGTCGTCACCCAGACGATTGCTGGCATCAATGATTTCCTGCTCGGTAACCTTTAATGCGCCGACTTCCGTCTTATCAAACTTTGCGCTGTATTCACGCAGCGCGTCATCGCCGCGGGCTTTGACGTTATCCAGGATCTCCGCCACGGTGCGTGAGATGCTTTCTGAGGCGGAAATCGCCGGGCGCATCAGCAGCTCGCGCTTCTGTGCGTCGCTACAGTTATTCCAGTCGATGATTGTGTTAAAGCTCATGGCCATTACTCCATCATCTTCTCAATAGGCAGCACCAGGATGGAGCTTGCGCCCAGCGCTTTCAGTTTTTCCATGGTTTCCCAGAACAGGGTTTCGCTGCTCACCATGTGCATCGCCACGCGCTGCTGATCGCCCGCCAGCGGCAGGATGGTTGGGCGCTCAGCGCCCGGCAGGAGGGCAATCACTTCATCCAGACGCTCGGTTGGGGCGTGCATCATGATGTATTTAGACTCACGCGCCTGAATCACGCCCTGAATACGGGTCAGCAGCTTGTCGATCAGCTGCTGCTTGGCATCGGCCATCTCGCCGTCGCGCTGAATCAGGCACGCTTTAGAGCGGTAGATCACTTCCACTTCGCGCAGACCGTTGGCTTCCAGCGTCGCGCCGGTAGAGACGAGGTCACAGATGGCGTCCGCCAGACCCGCACGCGGCGCCACTTCAACGGAGCCGTTCAGCAGGCAGGATTTAAACTGCACGCCTTTCTGGTCGAGATAACGCTTTAACAGGTGAGGGTAAGAGGTGGCAATACGTTTGCCGTTCAGCGCGGCCGGGCCTTCCCACGCTTCGTCAACCGGCGTAGCCAGGGACAGGCGGCAGCCGCCGAAGTCCAGACGACGCAGTGTGAAGTAACGCGGATCTTCGCCCTGCGCGCGGCGGGTCAGCAGCTCTTCTTCCAGCACGTTTTCCCCGATAATGCCGAGGTCAACGACGCCATCCATGACCAGGCCGGGAATATCGTCATCACGAACGCGCAGAATGTCGATGGGCATGTTTTCAGCCAGAGCAATCAGGCGCTGGGTGTGCAGGTTAATTTTAATCCCGCAGCGGGCCAGCAGTTCGCGTGAATCGTCGCTCAAACGGCCTGATTTTTGAATAGCTATGCGTAAGCGTGAGTTATCTAACATTCTTTATTCCTCGTTAACCTGTTTTAACCTGTCTGAATTCGGTCCAAAAAAAAGCCCCCGGAAGAAGATCTTCCGGGGGCTTTTTCATGCGTTCATGCACCACTGGAAGATCCAAACGTCTTCCAGCACACATCGCCTGAAAGACTAGTCAGGATGATGGTGATGATGGTGGTGTTTAAATTGAACGCGTGTCATATAAATTCTCGATGAATGCTTATTCATTTGATGTCTTTTAACCTAAACCAGTTGTACGACATATTGCAAGGGCTTTTTTTGATCATTAATTCATTTCATATTGATGCTATGAATTGTGTGTTCTGCCGGGCTGGCGTAGCCTGATAAAAGACGAGTGAGAGTCAGGAGAATTCGCATGAAAAAGGTCGCGATTGTCGGTTTAGGATGGCTGGGAATGCCGCTGGCGATGTCATTAGCCGCGAAAGGCTGGCAGGTGACCGGGAGCAAAACCACGGCGGATGGGGTAGAGGCAGCGCGCATGTGCGGTATTGACGGCGTTGAACTGCGCCTTGAACCGGAGCTGGTGTGTGATGCTGACGATCTGGACACGCTGATGAACGTCGATGCGCTGGTGATCACGCTCCCCGCGCGGCGCAGTGGCCCGGGCGAGTCGTTTTATCTGCAGGCGATGCAGGAGATCGTCGACAGCGCGCTGGCGCACCATGTTCCGCGTATCATTTTTACCAGCTCGACGTCGGTGTATGGCGAAGTTGAGGGCGTGGTGAAAGAGAGTTCCGAGCGCCGTCCAGTGACGGCGAGCGGTCAGGTTCTGAAAGAGCTGGAAGACTGGCTGCATAATCTTCCCGGCACGCAGGTCGATATTGTACGTCTGGCGGGGCTGGTGGGTCCAGGCCGCCATCCGGGACGCTTTTTTGCCGGTAAGTCTGCGCCAGACGGCCAGCATGTCGTCAATCTTGTGCATCTTGACGATGTTGTAGGCGCGATTGAGCTACTCTTACAGGCTCCGAAAGGTGGACACATCTATAATATATGTGCACCTTCTCATCCGGCGCGCAGCACGTTTTACCCGCTAATGGCACGTCAGCTGGGCCTGGCGGCGCCGGTTTTCGGTGAGGCAAAGGATGACAGTAAAGGCAAAATTGTTGATGGCAATCGCATTTGTCATGAGCTGGGGTTTGAGTATCAGTATCCCGATCCGCTGGTGATGCCAATGGAATAAGACCCGCAGCGGAGACGATCGCGCACCAGAAGGGGGCGAGCATGAAACCGCTGCTGGATGTTCTTATTATTCTGGATGCTCTGGAAAAAGAGGGGAGCTTTGCCGCTGCGTCAGCAAAGCTCTACAAAACCCCATCTGCGCTGAGCTATACCGTTCAAAAACTGGAAAGCGACCTCAATATCCAGATCCTCGATCGCTCCGGACACCGCGCACGTTTCACCCGTACCGGACAGATGCTGCTGGAAAAAGGCCGTGAAGTCCTCCATACCGTTCGTGAGCTCGAAAAACAGGCCGTAAAACTCCATCAGGGTTGGGAAAACGAGCTGGTTATTGGCGTGGATGATACCTTTCCGTTTTCTCTCCTGACGCCGCTGATTGAAGCCTTCTATCAACACCACAGCGTGACCCGGCTTATCTTTATCAACGGTGTGCTGGGTGGCTCCTGGGATGCCTTAACGCAGGGCAGGGCGGACATTTTCGTCGGTGCACTCCATGAGCCTCCCCAGCTGAGTGATTTTGGTTTTGCCCGGCTGGGCGTGCTCGAGCAGGTATTTGCCGTGGCGCCCCATCACCCGCTGGCTCAGGAACCCGAGCCGCTTAACCGTCGCGTGATTAAAGGCTACCGCGCCATCGTGGTCGGGGACAGCTCTCGTCCGGAATGCTCGGTCTCCTCGCAGCTGCTTGATGAGCAGGAAGCTATTACCGTTTTCGACTTTAAAACCAAGCTGGAACTGCAAATAAGCGGCCTGGGCTGCGGCTATTTACCTCGCTATCTGGCGCAGCGGTTTATTGACAGCGGCGCGCTTGTTGAAAAACAGGTACTTGCTCAAAGCAGTAATGAATCGGTGTGGGTAGGCTGGAATGAACAAACTGCCGGGCTTGCAAGCGCCTGGTGGCGAGACGAGATTTTAGCAAATAGTGCTATCGCCGCCGTTTACTCTCAGCCCGGCGTCCAGAAATCAGCCAGTTAGTAAAAAGAAAATTGTCCCATGCTTTGCAAAGTATTGCCTTTTGTATCCGATGTGGGGCAAAATGCGGCCGCTGCAACCAAATGAATAATCGACGATATAAAAGGCGTCGGTTATTTTTTTTTGCATGTACGAAACGAAACTAAAAACCAAGAGGCCGGGCTTCGTACCGGATAGATATTTACTAAAATCCGACAGTTGTTGTCGCTGAGGAAGAAAGAAATGGGGCACTTTTTCGCTTACGTGGCGGTTATCACCGTAAAGGAGAATAACTATGTCGCATAACGCAACTCCAAACACCTCTCGCGTGGAATTACGTAAAACGCTTACGTTGATTCCGGTTGTTATGATGGGCCTTGCCTATATGCAACCGATGACGCTGTTCGATACATTCGGTATCGTATCAGGCCTCACAGACGGTCATGTGCCGACGGCTTATGGCTTCGCGCTGATTGCGATCCTCTTTACCGCGCTGAGCTACGGTAAACTGGTGCGTCGCTATCCGTCTGCCGGTTCCGCCTACACCTATGCCCAGAAATCCATCAGCCCGACAGTTGGCTTTATGGTGGGCTGGTCTTCGCTGCTCGACTATCTGTTCGCGCCGATGATCAACATTCTGCTGGCAAAAATTTATTTTGAAGCGCTGGTGCCGTCGATTCCATCCTGGATGTTCGTCGTGGCGCTGGTGGCCTTTATGACTGCCTTTAACCTGCGCAGCATTAAGTCCGTTGCCAACTTTAACTCCGTGATCGTCGTCCTTCAGGTTGTCCTGATTGCCGTTATTCTTGGCATGGTGATTTACGGTGTGTTCCACGGTGAAGGTGCCGGCACTCTGGCGAGCAGCAAGCCGTTCTGGTCTGGTGATGCCCATGTGATCCCGATGATTACCGGGGCAACCATTCTGTGCTTCTCCTTTACCGGTTTTGACGGCATCAGCAACCTGTCTGAAGAAACGAAAGATGCAGAGCGCGTGATCCCTCGTGCAATCTTCCTGACAGCGCTGATTGGTGGTCTGATCTTTATTTTCTCGACCTATTTCCTGCAGCTGTACTTCCCGGATATCTCCCGCTTCAAGGATCCGGATGCATCTCAGCCGGAAATCATGCTCTATGTGGCGGGTAAAGCGTTCCAGGTTGGCGCGCTGATCTTCTCCACTATTACCGTACTGGCGTCCGGTATGGCCGCGCATGCAGGCGTTGCGCGTCTGATGTACGTGATGGGCCGCGATGGCGTATTCCCGAAAAGCTTCTTCGGCTACGTGCATCCAACCTGGCGTACCCCGGCGATGAACATCATCCTGGTCGGTGCCATTGCGCTGCTGGCGATTAACTTTGACCTGGTGATGGCAACGGCGCTGATTAACTTCGGTGCGCTGGTGGCGTTCACCTTTGTTAACCTGTCGGTTATCTCTCAGTTCTGGATCCGTGAAAAGCGTAACAAGACGCTGAAAGATCACTTCCAGTATCTGTTCCTGCCGATGTGCGGTGCCCTGACCGTGGGCGCGCTGTGGGTTAACCTGGAAGAGAGCTCTATGGTGCTTGGCCTGATTTGGGCGGGTATCGGCCTGATTTACCTGGCCTGCGTCACGAAGAGCTTCCGTAACCCGGTTCCACAGTACGAAGACGTCGCGTAATGACTCGCCGGGTGGCGCTAGCGCTTGCCCGGCCTACAAAACGACACACCCGTAGGCCTGTGCCAGCGGGCAAAAAAAAGCCGGAGACATCGCCTCCGGCTTTTTTTATACCCCTCGCTCAGACAATCTCTTGAGCGTACTGGAACAGGGATTTCAACAGCGCCTGTTTCTCAGCATTTCCTTCATACTGGCCATAAAGCATTTCCAGCTCCTGGGCATAGCTGTTAAGAAACTCCTGGGTAAAGACATTGCGACGATGCTGCAGCCAGCGATCCTGCTCTGCCTCGTCCAGCGTGCCGGGGAAGTTACGCGCGCGGTAGTTAAACATCAGCTTTTCGATGCGTTTATCGGCGAAAGTAATATCCAGCGCCGGTAAGTTACGCGGCTCGGTTTGCAGAACGATATTCATCGCCGCGCGGTCGGCATCGCTGAAGAAGCCGTTGTAGAGCTGGGCATCCACGTTTTCAGACGGCACGAACGGCTCCGCCTCGGCAAAGATAGCAACCACTTTCTCGCGCACCTGCGGGTTTTCGCGCAGCACTTTCAGGTTATCGAGGCAGTGCTGCCGGTTAATGCCCAGTCTGTCCGCATCTTCCGGGCGCAGCGTATTCGCCTGCGCGAGTACCGGACATTTATTGATATGCACCAGTTTGACCGGCACCGCAGGCAGATCGCCGAGCTCATTTTTCGGGGTGTAAAGCCGTTCGCGCAGGCTGTCGCTGTCGAGCTCGAGCAGCGGCGAAATATCGCCGGCTAAATCCACCATGATGACCGCATTACGATTGTCCGGATGCCAGGCCAGCGGGGCAACCCAGCTGGTATTACCGCGCCAGGCGCCAAACATGCCGGAAATATGCACCAGGGGTTTCATCTGCGGCACGTCGATAAGGGTCATGAGCTTCTGCTTGCTGCGGTGGCTCAGCAGATACTCAAACAGCCGGGGCTGCGCGTTTTTCACCAGTTTCGCCATGGCAATGGTGGCATAGACGTCCGCCATCGCGTCGTGGGCATTGCTGTGCTCGATGCCGTTGGCGCGCGTCAGGTGTTCCAGCCGGAAGCTGGTCAGCCCTTCCTCATTTTCAGGCCAGTTAATGCCCTCAGGACGCAGGGCATAACAGGCGCGCATGATGTCGAGCAAATCCCAGCGTGAATTGCGGTTCTGCCAGCTCCAGGCATAGGGATCGTAGAAGTTGCGATAAAAGATGTTGCGCGTCACTTCGTCATCGAAGCGGATGTTGTTGTAACCGACCACGCAGGTATTGGGGACGGTAAACAGATCGTGGATGCGTCGGGCGAATTCTGCCTCGTTAACGCCTTTCTCGCGCGCTTCCTGAGGCGTGATCCCGGTGACCATGACCGCCCCGGGCTGCGGCAGGTAGTCATCAGCCGGTTTGCAGTAAAAGACCTCAGGCTCGCCAATAATGTTGAATTCGTCGTCGGTACGAATGGCGGCAAACTGCGCCGGTCGGTCCAGCGCCGGGTGCGTGCCAAAGGTTTCGTAGTCATGAAATAAAAAAGTCGGGCGAGCGGCAGAGTCAGACACCAGTAATACCATCCTGTTAAAAAATGACGTCACTATGGTAAACGATCGTGCGGTTCAGACCGAATAAAAAGCACCGCCGTGACGCAAATTTGCGCGCCAGCTTCAGAGAAAAATCTGCGTTCTGTCACATTTTTTTGCAATTAAGCCAGGTAACGACATCAGAACTCCCGTAAAAAGGTCATCGATTTTTAATGACCTGAGGATATACCGTTGAAACGCCGTCTGTTTATTGCTGTTTCTTTACTCGCTTCGAGTGTCTCATCTGCTTTTGCGGCCGAACCACTGGATTTTTCGCCGCAGGCTCCGGCCATTCAGGCTGGCTCCTGGGTGCTGATGGACTACACGACTGGTCAGATCTTAACGGCGGGCAACGAACATCAACAACGCAATCCGGCGAGCCTGACCAAGCTGATGACGGGGTATGTGGTTGATCGGGCCATTGATAGCCATCGCATTACGCCGGACGACATTGTCACCGTCGGGCGTGACGCGTGGGCAAAAGGCAACCCGGTTTTTGACGGCTCGTCGCTGATGTTCCTGAAAGAGGGCGATCGCGTCTCGGTGCGTGATTTAAGCCGCGGTCTGATCGTCGATTCCGGCAACGACGCCTGCGTGGCGCTGGCCGATCACGTGGCGGGCGGTCAGCCGCAGTTTGTGAAGATGATGAACGACTACGTGCAGAAGCTGAACCTGCGCGATACGCACTTTGAAACCGTCCACGGGCTGGACGCGCCGGGCCAGCACAGCTCGGCCTATGACCTGGCCGTACTTTCCCGGGCCATCATTCACGGCGAGCCTGAGTTTTACCATATGTACAGCGAAAAGAGCCTGACCTGGAACGGGATCACCCAGCAAAACCGTAACGGCCTGCTGTGGGATAAAACCATGAACGTGGACGGGCTTAAAACGGGGCACACCTCGGGAGCGGGCTTTAACCTGATTGCCTCCGCTGTTGACGGGGAGCGTCGTTTAATCGCGGTGGTGATGGGGGCGGACAGCCCGAAAGGACGTGAGGACCAGGCCCGGAAACTGCTGCACTGGGGGCAGCAGAACTTCGATACGGTGCAAATCCTGCACAACGGTAAAAAAGTGGGGACAGAGCGTATCTGGTACGGTGATAAGGAGCAGGTGAAACTGGGCACCGACCAGGACTTCTGGCTGGCCCTGCCGAAAGCGGAAGTGCCGAACATCAAAGCCAAATACGTGCTGGATAAAAAAGAGCTGGAAGCGCCGATTGCTGCGCATCAGCGGGTCGGGGAGATCCAGCTCTATGACCGCGACAAGGTGGTGGCGCACTGGCCGCTGGTGACGCTGGAAGCCGTTGATAAAGGTGGACTGTTCTCTCGCATGAGCGATTATCTCCACCACACGCTTTAACCGCTGATGGGCAGACTGGCAGGGTTGCGAGTCTGCTCACATAATAAACACTCCTCGTTTGCCGATAATAGTAATCCAGCCTTATAGTGTATAAATATACAGTAATAAATGGAGGCAGCATGGACTACAGCATCAAGCAGCAACATAAACGTAAGATTGCCGGTTTTCATTTGGTCGGACCGTGGGAACAAACGGTAAAACAGGGCTTTGAACAGCTGGTGATGTGGGTGGACGGGCGCCACATTGAGCCGCTGGAGTGGGTTGCGGTCTATTACGATAACCCCGACGAGGTCCCGGCAGAAAAACTGCGCTGCGATACGGCCGTTACGGTGCCGGACGATTTCGTTATTCCGGAAAACAGCGAGGGCGTCATGATGACGGAAATCGCGGCTGGGGATTATGCCGTGGCGACGGCGCGTGTGGAAAACTATGACTTCGCCACGCCGTGGTATCAGTTCTTTAATTCCCTGCTGCAGGACAATAAGTACCAGATGGCGCTCAAACCCTGCTTCGAGCGCTATCTTAATGACGGCAATGCAGACGGCTACTGGGATATCGAAATGTATATCGCGGTAGAGCATAAAACGGCTTAAGCCTGCTAAATGAAGGGTTTTTCAGCCGGGAGCGATCCGCCCGGCTGAAAACACAGTACAATTGTGATTTGCCGTGTAGCTGGAGAGCGGGTGTGCGTCCCGACAAATCATTAACCCCTTTTGAAATTCGGTTGTACAAACATTACCGCGTGGTGCACGGGTGTCGCATCGCGCTGGCTTTCGTATTGACGTTTGTGCTGGTCCGTTTGCTGGATGTTCCGGAAGGGACGTGGCCGCTGATCACCCTGGTAGTGGTAATGGGGCCCATCTCGTTTTGGGGGAACGTTGTTCCGCGCGCCTTCGAGCGAATTGGCGGGACGGTTTTAGGCTCGGCCCTTGGGCTTATTGCCCTTAAGCTGGAGCTTATCTCGTTTCCGGTGATGCTGGCATGGTGCGGTGCCGCCATGTTCCTGTGCGGCTGGCTGGCGTTGGGCAAAAGACCGTATCAGGCCTTGCTGATTGGGATTACTCTCGCGGTGGTTGTCGGTGCGCCCGCCGGGGATATGACCACGGCGCTGTGGCGAAGCGGGGATGTCATCCTGGGGTCATTGCTGGCAATGCTTTTCACCGGTATCTGGCCGCAGCGGGCTTTTCTGCACTGGCGTATTCAGATGGCGAACTACGTCACCGCCTTTAACCGCGTCTATCAGGCCGGTTTTTCCCCGAATCTGGTCGAACGTCCCCGGCTGGAAAAGCATCTGCAAACGATCCTCAACGATGTGGTCAAAATGCGCGGCCTGATCACGCCTGCCAGCAAAGAAACCCATATTCAGAAATCGATTTTCGAAGCCATCCAGACGGTAAGCCGCAATCTGGTCTGCATGCTTGAACTGCAGATCAACGCGCACTGGGCCTCGCGTCCCAGCCATCTGTTAATGCTGAACGCGCAAACCCTCAAAGAGACCCAGCAGATGACGCAGCAAACGCTGTTGACCATTGCCCATGCGCTCTATGAAGGGAACCCGCAGCCGATACTGGCCAACAGCGAGCGGCTGAATGAGATCGTCGCGGAGCTGAAGCAGTTAATCAATGAACGCCAGAGCGATAACGTGGCGGAAACGCCTATTCATGGCTACGTCTGGCTGAGCATGGAACTGGCGCGGCAGCTTGAGCTGTTATCGCACCTTATTTGCCGGGCGCTGCGCAAATAAAAGGCTTATGTGACGCCTGCTGCTTCGATTCAGCAGCAATTGGGGTTATGATAGCTTTAAACGATATACTCATTGTCATTCGCAGCCGCTGTCAGTAAGGTTATTGTTACAACGGTTGCCTTAACGAATCCGAATCTCACATTATCAGGGGTGTAAAAATGGAAACTACCAAGCCTTCGTTCCAGGATGTTCTGGAATTCGTCCGCCTGTTCCGCCGCAAAAACAAGCTGCAGCGTGAAATCCAGGACGTTGAGAAGAAGATCCGTGACAACCAGAAACGTGTTCTGCTGCTCGACAACCTGAGCGACTACATCAAGCCAGGTATGAGCGTTGAAGCTATTCAGGGCATCATCGCCAGCATGAAGAGCGACTATGAAGACCGCGTTGATGACTACATCATCAAAAATGCTGAGCTGTCCAAAGAGCGTCGTGACATCTCTAAAAAGCTGAAAGTGATGGGCGAAATCAAAAACGGCGAAGCAAAAAGCGAGTAATCGCAGCGAATAGTGAAAAAGGCTCTCTGGTGACAGAGAGCCTTTTTTTATGATTCAGAACGCGGCTGTAGCTGATAAATCCAGGCCTGAACCTGCTTGCCTTCAAGGGTGGTCACCGTGACCTCAACCCGATCGTAGCCGTCTTCAAATTCGTCCAGCATTTGCCAGTGTGCGGCAAGGTTATCCGAGATAAACAGATAGCCTTCGACGCGGGGGCCGTCAGGGTGGAGCACAATTCCCGGGAAGTCCGCCGCGGCGCCCCAGCCGCGTTCGTAAAACGTGCCGGATACGGAACCGGCCAGCCATTCGCCGCCGATGTTTTCAAGAATATGCGCATTAGAGTGGCCCGGGCGCAGCGTGCCGTAGACAAACAGAGCGTTCATTTTCCCTCATCCGCAAAGCAAAAAGCCTGCTTTAAAAGCAGGCTTTTTAAATTTGGCTCCTCTGACTGGACTCGAACCAGTGACATACGGATTAACAGTCCGCCGTTCTACCGACTGAACTACAGAGGAATCGTTGTGGAGGGTTATCTTAGCGGCGAAAAAAGTTTTGTCAAACCTGATCTTAGGGAAAATCGACTGATTGCTGATTCTGTCGTCAGTTTGTTGTAAATCCACACATCTTTTTCTGGAAAATACTTTGCAGGATTAGCATTTGTCCCCCATCATTTGAAATGGAGTTTCAACTTTTCTCGCTAAGGTCCATTTTGAACGTCACTGCCTCCTTACGCCAGGCGATAACTCGCACGCCATGGTATGCAAAACGTAAAAGCTATCGTGTCCTGTTCTGGCGTGAAATCACCCCTCTTGCCGTGCCTATCTTCCTGGAAAATACCTGCGTTCTGCTGATGGGGGTTTTGAGCACTTTCCTGGTGAGCTGGCTGGGAAAAGAGGCGATGGCTGGGGTTGGGCTAGCGGACAGCTTTAACATGGTGGTGATCTCGTTCTTTGCCGCCATAGACCTGGGGACGACGGTGGTGGTGGCCTTTAGCCTCGGCAAGCTTGATCCCAAACGTGCACGCGAGGCGGCCCGCCAGTCGCTGATGATCATGACCATTTTTTCGATCGTTCTGGCGGCGGTGATCCACTATTTCGGTAAAGAGATTATCGATTTTGTCGCCGGGGAGGCCACGAACGAGGTTAAAGACCTGGCGCTGACCTACCTGGAAATGACCGTCTTAAGCTATCCGGCGGCGGCCATTGCGCTGATTGGCAGCGGCGCGCTGCGCGGGGCGGGCAACACCAAAATTCCGCTGCTGATCAACGGCGGGATGAATATCCTGAATATCATTATCAGCAGCGTGCTGATCTATGGCGTGTTCTCGTGGGAGGGGCTGGGGTTCGTCGGTGCCGGACTGGGATTAACCATTTCACGCTATATCGGTGCGGCAGCCATCATCGGGGTACTGATGGCGGGGATTACCCCCTCCCTTCGTCTGACGCTAAAAAGCTATTTCCGCCCTTTTAATTTCGCCATTATCTGGGAAGTGATGGGGATCGGCATTCCCGCCAGCATTGAATCGGTGTTATTCAACGGCGGGAAGCTGCTCACGCAGATGTTTGTCGCTGGGATGGGCACCGACGTTATCGCCGGTAACTTTATAGCCTTCTCTATTGCCTCGCTGATTAACCTGCCGGGTAACGCGCTGGGTTCGGCATCGACCATTATTACGGGTAAGCGGCTCGGGAAAGGGCAGATAGGCCAGGCGGAGCGGCAGCTGCGGCACGTGTTCTGGCTGTCGACCATTGGACTGACGCTGATCGCCTGGGGAACCGCGCCGTTTGCCGGGCTGATGGCCTCGTTCTATACCCACGAAGACGACGTTAAAGAGGTTGTTAAGATCCTCATCTGGCTCAACGCGGCCTTTATGCCCATCTGGGCGGCCTCATGGGTATTGCCCGCCGGGCTGAAAGGAGCGCGCGACGCCCGCTTTGCGATGTGGGTATCGATGCTCGGCATGTGGGGATGTCGCGTTGTCGCGGGGTATACGCTCGGGGTGATGCTCGGATGGGGGGTGGTCGGCGTCTGGCTGGGGATGTTCCTCGACTGGGCCGTGCGGGGCGCGCTGTTCTACTGGCGGATGGTCAGCGGGCGCTGGCTGTGGAAATATCCGCGAAAAAATGCCTGACAATTGCGCGAAGTGGAGAATAATTCGGCAAACGATCGGAAATATGCATTCTGCCTTTGACATCATGGGGGAGCATCGATAATATGCGCCCCGTTCACACGATTCCTCTGTAGTTCAGTCGGTAGAACGGCGGACTGTTAATCCGTATGTCACTGGTTCGAGTCCAGTCAGAGGAGCCAAATTTAAAAAGCCTGCTTTTAAAGCAGGCTTTTTGCTTTTCTGCGCAAGGTAAATGCAAAACGGCAACCTCGTTGCCGTTTTTAGTGTTTGCACCCTCTCCCGTGGGAGAGGGTTGGGGTGAGGGCACCAGACCGCACGAAATTACACACCAATCGGCGCCGTCGCTTCCTCCAGCCACGGACGCGCATCGCTATTCACCAGAGGTGAAAGCACCTCGCGTACCTGCCGGTGATACGCATCCAGCCACTGCTTTTCCTGCTCGCTCAGCAGATGCAGCTCAACCTGACTTAAGTCGATCGGGATCAGCGTCAGCGAGGCAAATTTGCAGAACCCCGGACGGCTCTCCACAATCTCAACCTGGTTTTCAATACGAATACCGTGGCTGTCGCCCAGATAGTAGCCCGGCTCGATAGTCATGATATTGCCCGCCACCAGCGGCCATGGATTGAACTTTTTGGCGATGCGATGCGGGTTCTCGTGGATCAGCAGCTGGTGCCCCACGCCGTGTCCCGTACCGTGATCGTAATCCAGCCCCATCTCCCACAGCGGGCGACGCGCAAACGCATCCAGCTGATGCCCCTGAGTCCCGGAAGGGAACTGCAGGGTAATGAGCGACAGAAAGCCTCTCAGCACGGCAGTGTAGTGCAGGCGCTGCTGCGGATCGACTTTCCCCCACGCCAGCGTACGCGTGGCGTCGGTGGTGCCGTTAACATACTGGCCGCCGGAATCGTTCAGGTAAAAATGGTCATGGCCGATGGGCTTATTGCTGGCCTCGCTCGAGTGATAGTGGCACATCGCCGCATTGCTCGAAGAGGCGGAGATGGTTGCAAAACTCTGCTCGATGAACCCGGGCTGCTGTTGACGAAACGCAAGCTGCTGCGCCTGCGCGTCCAGCTCGGTGAGCGGTTTTCCTGCCGCCTCGCGCCGCGGCACTTCACGGCTCAGCCAGGCGAGGAAGTTGACCCACGCGGCCCCGTCCTGGTGATGGCACTCGCGATAGCCTGCCAGCTCGACCGGATTTTTAGTCGCTTTCATCAGGGTGATGGGGTCAGTCCGCCAGACAATTTCTCCCCGTGGCTCAACGGCGAAGCGCAGGGCCACCGGCGCGGAATCGGCATCAATCATCACCCGTTTGCCTTCAGCAATCTGCTGGCAGCGTTCAATAAAGGTATCCTGCGGGGCAACGGTGAACGCACTGCGCACACCGTCAGGCAGGGCGCTGAGCTTATTGTCGTTAACAAACCACTCAACGCTACCATCACGGCTGAGCAGGGCGAAGGAAAGAGGAACCGGGCTAAAGGGGATATCTGATCCACGCACGTTTAGCAGCCAGGCGATGTTATCCGGCAGCGTCACGGCGAGGAAATCAGCATTGTGTTCTGCCAGCACGGCGGCGACGCGCTGGCGTTTGTCCGCGCTGCGTTCACCGCTGTGTTCAACCGGCATTTCACGGATAAGCCCCGCCGGTGCGGCAGGGCGATCGGTCCATAGCGTGTCAAACGGCGAGGCCTTCAGAGGCACCAGCTCGCACGGCGTGGCTGACAGCTGCTCAAACTCTGAATTGATCATCAGCAGCGCGTCAAAACCGATGCGGGTTCCTGCCTCAACGTTTTCTGCCAGCCATTCTGCCAGCGGCTCGTTGTGAAGGTGGTGGATCTCAACCTCATCCGTATTGACCTGAACGCGTGCCTGAACCTGATAGCGCCCGTCGACGAACAGCAGCGCTTTGTTTTTCAGCACCAGCGCCACGCCGGCCGAGCCGTCAAAGCCCGTCAGCCAGGCCAGCTTTTCGTCGTAAGGCGCGCAGTATTCGCTCTGCCAGGCATCCGCCCGCGGGACGATCATCCCGTCGAGATGGCTGGCCTCAAGCCAGTGGCGCAGGGCAGAGAGCGGTGATGTGCTGGACATTGTTTTTCCTTATCGTTATTAGCGGAACGGCGGCTCGTTGAAGGTGCGCAGCTTGCGCGAATGCAGCTTGTCGCCCTCCGCGCGAAGTAAATCAATCGCACGAATACCAATCTGCAGATGCTCTGAGATAGCCCCTTCATAGAAACGGTTGGCCTGGCCCGGAAGCTTAATTTCGCCGTGCAGCGGCTTATCGGAGACGCACAGCAGCGTGCCGTAAGGAACGCGGAAGCGATATCCCTGGGCGGCAATGGTGGCGCTCTCCATATCGATCGCTACCGCGCGGCTCAGGTTGAACCGCAGCGCGGAGGCGGAGTAGCGCAGCTCCCAGTTGCGGTCATCCGTTGTGACGACCGTGCCGGTGCGCAGGCGCTGTTTAACCTCTTCGCCCGGCATGCCGCTGACCTCTTTGGTAGCGTCATACAGCGCGCGCTGTACTTCGGCGATGCTCGGGATTGGGATATCCGGCGGCAGGACCGCATCAAGCACGTGGTCATCGCGCAGATAGGCGTGGGCCAGCACGTAGTCGCCAATCAGCTGGCTTTCGCGCAGGCCGCCGCAGTGGCCAATCATCAGCCATACGTCCGGGCGCAGTACCGCCAGATGGTCGCAGATGGTCTTGGCATTTGACGGGCCAACGCCGATGTTAATCAGCGTGATGCCCTGACCGTCGGCGGTGATCAGGTGCCAGGCGGGCATCTGGTGTTTTTTCCACGCCAGGTCGGAGATCGCCTGCTCGGGGGCTTCGGTTTCAGCGGTGATCCAGATCCCACCCGCGCAGGACAGCGCGATATACGGGCTTTCCGGGTCGAGGATCTGGCTGCAGCCCCAGCGGACAAACTCGTCGACGTAACGGGTGTAGTTGGTAAAGAGCACGAACGGCTGGAAATGTTCGACTGGCGTACCGGTGTAGTGGCGCAGGCGCGCCAGGGAGAAATCGACCCGGCGGGCATCAAAATGCGACAGGGGAGAAAATTCTGCCGGATGATAAATCCCGTCGGCCGTCTCATCGCCAATCTGGGAAAGCTCGGTGGTCGGGAAGTGGCGGGTCAGCCCCGCGCTCATGGAGCGGTCAAGGGTTAACGCCGAACCGTCAATCACGTAGGGATAGGGGATCTCATGCTGGGAGGGCTCAACGGCAATGTGCGCGCCGTAATCCTGGTACAGCAGCGTGAGTTGTTCTTCAAGATACGGGCGGAACAGCGCAGGGCGGGTGACGGTGGTGCTGTAGCAGCCGGAGTGGGTAAAACGGGCGTAGGCGCGGGTTTTGGGATTACTGCTGGCGCTGCCGTCCCAGGTCACAGAGAGCGATGGATAAACAAAAAGGCCCTCGGTTCTGGCCTTTTGGTCGGGAAGTTTCCCTGTTTCGATATATTCGCTGATGGCGCCGCGCAGCGCGTTGACGGACTGTTCATACAGCGCGTCGAGTTTTTCCAGCGCCTGAGCCGGGGTCAGGCTGGAGCCCTTATTATTCATCTCTGTCTCCTTGTTCCACAGGTGTGCGACTCTACCCGATAGTATGTCACACGCCCGTGAAACAAAAGGGAGATCAGCCGTGGCTCGTCTCTTTCATCAGCAGCGCCGTTGCCGCCGACAGCAGGCAGCCGGCGAGCAGATAAATCGCCACGCTGTGCCAGTTGCCGCCGGAGAAGGTCACCAGCGCGGCGGCAATAAACGGCGTAAATCCGCCACCGACCACGCTTGCGACCTGGTAGCCCACGCCCGCGCCGCTGTAGCGGTAGCTTGCGCCAAACAGCTCGGTGAACATCGGCTGCTGCACGCACACCACCATGTCGTGAGCGATGTTGGCGAGCATGATGGCGAAGAAGACAATCCAGAAGATCGACTGCGCCTCCAGCGCCATAAAGAATGGCCAGGCGCTGAGGGTGCCAATCAGCGCCCCGGTGATGTAAACGCGACGGCGGCCAAACCTGTCCGCCAGCCACGCGAAGCAGGGGATTGTCAGGCAGCTGATCCCGCCGACCAGCAGGCCAATATTCAGGAACAGCTCGCGCGGCAGACCGAGATTCTGCGTCGAGTAGTTCAGGGCAAACGCGGTGACGATATACATCGTCAGCAGCTCGCACAGGCGCAGGGCGATAATTTTCAGAAAAGCGCCAGGGTGCTGAACCAGCGCTTCCATCACAGGCAGACGCTTTTTGGCGAGCGGTTTTTCCCGCTGCTGCTGTTCGAATTCCGCGGACTCTTCCATCCCGTTGCGGATCCACAGCGCGGCGATGACCAGCACGATGCTGAAGATGAACGGAATGCGCCAGCCCCAGCTCAGGAACTGCTCGTCGGTAGTAAGCTGGCTGATTAGCGATACCAGCCCGGTGGAAAGCAGAAGGCCTACGCCGTACCCGACCTGTACGCCGCTGCTGTAAAACGCTTTTCTGTGCTTCGGCGCGCTCTCAACGGACAGCAGCGCCGCGCCGCCCCATTCGCCGCCTACGGCGAAGCCCTGGATGGCGCGCAGGGTGACCAGCAGTACCGGTGCCCACCAGCCGATAGAGGCAAACGAGGGGAGAATACCGATAAGCGCGGTGGCGATCCCCATCATCCAGACGGTGAGCATCAGCATGCGCTTGCGGCCCAGGCGGTCGCCGAAGTGGCCGAAGATCACCCCGCCCAGCGGGCGAAACAGAAAGCCGACGCCGAAGGTGGCAAACGCGGCAAGTGTACCCATCGCGGGGCTGACCTGAGGAAAAAACTCGCGGTTAAACACCAGGGCGGCAGTGATGCCGTAAAGCAGAAAATCATACCAGTCGACGACGGCACCCGCGAAGCTGCCTAAGGCTGCGCGGCGGGCACGATTGAGCGAAGGTGTCTCCTCGTTGGGACGATCGGAGATGAGGGTGGAGTCCATAGTTGTCCTGTCCGTACTGATTTTTAATTATTGGTATAAGAAAAGGTCACTCACAAAGCAGCCGTCATATAAACGGAACCTATGAGACTACCGCGACAAAACGCCTGAGAAAACGTTTTTATCTTTCCGGAAGGCGCTGAATAAATAAATTTCATCTACACCTGCGCCGTATAATTATGTCTTCCCGGCTCCGTTAAGTGCTGAATGGTTTACAGTAATAGTGACCGCCGCGTGAGTTAAGCTGAGGGAATAATGATGCAACGCACCTTTTCGGCATTCTGGATGATTCTGTTTTTATTCGTCGCACCGCTTCATGCGGAGCCCAACGTCTATGGTGAACAGCGTATCAGCGGCTGGTGGAATGCGCTGACGGATGATATTTCACAAACCTGGGAAGAGCCCCAACGTTACGACCTGTACCTGCCGTTTCTGAGCTGGCACGCTCGCTTTATGTACGACAAGGAAAAAACGGACAATTACAATGAAATGCCGTGGGGCGGTGGTCTGGGCGTTTCCCGCTATAACGAAGAGGGCAACTGGAGCGCGCTTTTCGCGATGATGTTCAAGGACTCGCACAACGAATGGCAGCCCGCGATGGGCTATGGCTGGGAGAAGGGCTGGTATCTGGATAATGCCAAAGATTTCCGCCTCGGGCTCGGTGCCGCAGCGGGCATCACGGCGCGAGATGATTTTGCAAACTATGTCCCGCTACCGTTCATCTTCCCGCTGTTTTCGGCCGGGTATAAGTGCGTTACCGTCCAGTTCACCTACATTCCCGGGACGTATAACAACGGCAACGTGCTCTTTGCCTGGCTGCGCTTAGGCTTTTAAAGGGTGATCACCTTTTTTGCCACGGCGTTAGACAATATCAGCATGGAGAAGAGAACAGAGGTAATGAAAGTGAGCACAATCAGCGCCAGCTTCATACCGAGAGAGGTCACCGGTATCAGCGCCGTCAGGAGATGAAACACCGAGTAGTGCACAATGTACACGCCTGTCATCGTTTTGCTGATAGCGGCCAGAATGGACTCTTTAAATTCAGCATTGCGGCGAAAGCGCACGCCGTTTGCCGCAATCACCAGCGCGATGATCAAAATGTAAATTTGAGAGCCGGTGAGAATAAAGGCGTTTCTGTCCGCCTTGAACAGCGCGAAGAAGAAGTGGCGCTCGTAAAACCAGGTGAAGAGGTAGATAAACGGGATGGCGACAACCGCCGCCCTGACCACATTTTTGCGGCTAATCCACTCGGCGACTTTCGGGTCGCAGAAGAGTTGCCCCGTCAGATAAAACAGCAGCCACGTCCACAGCCGATACTGTGGTGAAAGAGAAAGGGCGTGCGCCTCAGGATAGAGCGCCGATAGCAGATCGTATCCGTAGGAAAAGAGCAGCAGGGCGGCAATCGCGCCGCAGAACAGCGCTCGCCGCTGGCTGAGCCACTCCACCGCCGGGTGGAAGGTGTAAATCACCACAAACGCAAACACGAACCAGGGCTGGATTAAATAGCCGCGCTGATAGGGCTCCCACAGGTAGTAGATCGTTATCCAGAACAGAAAAACAATCACCAGGCTTTTAATTTTACCCAGCTGCCAGCGGGTGCCGTGCCGGGATTGTCCGTCGAGATAGCCCGCAACCACAAAAAACAGCGGCGTGGCAATCGTCGAGATAAAGGTTAAAAACCCCAGGATCCAGTGATAGTCATAATCATAATGATCCCAGGTATTATAGATGGTGAAGAAGGTGACCGCCGTCATACAGCCCAGCGTTTTGATAATGTTCAGCCCTGTCGCATTCATTGTTGTTTGGCTTCGTCCTTACGATGGAAACACGCATAAATCACGGGGAGTACCAGCAGCGTCAGGATTGTAGCAAATCCCAGTCCAAACATAATGACAACGGCCATGCTCTGGAAGAAAACGTCCAGCAGCAGCGGAGCCAGGCCCAGTACGGTCGTGAACGCGGTGAGCAGGATAGGGCGCAGGCGCGAGGTGGCGGCGTACACGATCGCCTCGTGCTGGTCCTTTTGCGTTTTCTGCTGTTCGATCTCTTCCACCAGCACGATGCCGTTACGGATGAGCATGCCGCTCAGGCTCAGCAGGCCAATCAGCGCCATAAAGCCGAACGGGATACCGGTAATCAAGAATCCAGGCGTGACGCCAATCAACGCCAGCGGCACGGTCAGCCAGATGGCGACGGCATTTTTTACCGAGCTGAACATCAGTACGGTGATAACAAACATCACCAGATACCCGAGAGGTAGCGTAGTGAATAGCCCCTGCTGCGCTTCGCTGGAGTTTTCCGCGTCGCCCCCCCACTCGATGCTGTAGCCGTGTGGCAGGCTAAGGGCATCAATCTGCGGCTTCACGCGGGCGAGAATGTCCCCGGAGGTATGCTGGCTCAGCGGGTCCGGGTCCGTCTGCACCGTCAGCACCCGCGAGCGGTCGCGGCGAAGGATGAGCGGATCTTCCCACTCCAGCGAGAAGCGGCTGACGACGTTACTCAGCGGGATATACTGCTGCCGCGTCTGGCTCCACACCAGCACGTTGTTCAGGTGATTGGCGTCCAGCCGTTCGCTCTCAGGCGGGCGCACCACGACCGGGAGCAGGTCACTGCCTTCCCGGTACAGCCCCGCCCGGCTGCCGGAGAAGTTCATCTCCAGCGCGTTATCAACGTCCTGCTTATCTACGCCAAGCTCGCGGCCCAGGGCGGCAACGTACTGTGGGCGGATCACCTTGCTGCGGTTTTGCCAGTCGTTCCTGACGCTGCCCGTGGCCGGGTCGAGGGTGAGGATGTCGTCCACCTGGCTGGCAATCAGGCGCAGCCTGTCAGGGTCGGGGCCTTTAATGCGCACCTCAATGGCGCTGTCGCCGGAGGGGCCAAACATGACGCGTTTGGTACTGGCGTTGACCTGCGGATAGTTTCGCGCGATGTACTCGTCAACGTGGCGCGTCAGGGCGGAGATGTTGCGCTGGTCGTCCATGCGCACCATGATCTGCGCATAGTTGCTGTACTGGCGCTGTCCGCTGTAGGTCAGAATGAAGCGCATACTTCCCTGACCAATGGTTGAGACGGTGGTCTCCACGCCCGTCTGGCCATTGATCGTCTTTTCAATATCGCTGGTCATTTTCTCAGTCCACTTGATATCGGTACCGTAGGGTAGCCACAGGTCGACAAAGAAAATCGGCGTATTAGACGACGGGAAAAAGTTTTGCCGCACGGCGCCGAAGCCCCAGACAGAGGCTGCCAGCAGCGCAGCCATCACAATGAGCGTCGGTGCCTTATGGTGCAGCAGCGCGTTAAGCAGGCGCTGGTAGGCGCGGTAGAGTCGTTTATCGTAAGGATCTGACTCGTCGGTTTTATCGGGCGCGCTGTTGTTTTTAAACAACCACCACTTAATCAGTACCGGGGTGAGGGTGAGCGCCGAGAACCAGCTCAGCATCAGGGAAATCAGCAGCACCTGGAACAGGGATTTACAGTATTCCCCGGTAGAATCCTGCGACAGGCCGATGGGTGCAAACGCCAGGATGGCTATCACCGTCGCCCCCAGCAGCGGCAGGGCGGAGCGGCGGATGATGTAGTTCACGGCGGTCAGCAGTGGCGAGCCCTGCTGTCGGGCAATCAACACCCCTTCGACAATCACGATGGCGTTATCCACCAGCATGCTGAGGGCGATAATCAGCGCCCCGAGCGAGATGCGCTGTAGCTCAATGCCACACAGATACATAATCAGCAGCGTGCCCAGCACGTTAAGGGCGAGAGAAACCGCGATGATGATCCCGCTGCGTACGCCCATAAAGATCAGCAGCACGCCGATAACAATCGCCAGCGCCATCAGGAAGTTAATAATAAAACCGTTAACGGAGTGGCCCACTTCGGCTGCCTGATCGTAGAACAGATCTATCTGTATGCCTGCCGGTTTTTCCGCCGACATCTGGCTTAGCTTCGCCTCCAGCGCGTGGCCCACGTCTATAACGTTCACGCCGGGAATAAACGAGACGCCCATGGTGACGGCTTTTTTACCGTTGGCATGGTAGATACTGGCCGGCGATTCGTTCAGCCCGCGCGACAGCGTGGCGATATCCCGCAGACGCGTCGCCGCCCCGGTGCCGGAAGGCGTGATGATGATATCCGCCAGTTCATCAAGATTCTCGAACTCACCGGTCGGGTGCAGGCGAATGGATTCCGTGCCGGAGGTGATTTCTCCGGCGCTGGAAACGACGTTAAGTCTGCTGAGCAGGGCGGAAAGCTGGTTCAGCGTAATGCCGCGCGCGGCCATTTTGGTCAGGGAGATATCGATGTTGACCTGTTGGCTAATCGCCCCGCCGATGGCGACCTTCGCGACGCCGGGTATCAGAATTAACTCCCGGCGCAGCTGCTCCGCATATCTCACCAGTTCAGGATTACTGAATTCATCTCCGGAAATGGCGAAGAAGAAGCCGAACACGTCGCCGAAATCGTCATTCACAAAGGGCGTGACGACGCCGGGCGGGAACTGACGCGAGGCATCGCCCACGCGGCGGCGCAGTTCATCCCAAATCTGCGGCAGCTCGTTCGAATGATAGCGTGAAGCGATGTTAACGGTGATTTGCGACAGACCGTTTGAAGAGATGGAGCTCACGTTGTCCAGATAAGGCAGCTGCTGAAGGGCATTCTCCAGCGGAAGCGTCACCTCCTCTTCAACCTGCTGAGCGGATGCGCCGGGGTAGTGGGTGACCACCACTGCGGTTTTGATGGTAAAGGCGGGATCTTCCAGCCTGCCGATATTCAACAGGGCGAAAATACCCCCGATGCCCAGCAGCAGGATCGTTAGCCAGACGCGAACAGGATTATTGATAAATTGACGAGAGATATCCATTACAGTCCCCGTTCACGCGTCCAGACACGTACCGGCTGGTTAGCATGGAGCTCCCCAACGCCCGCGGCCACCACGCGTTCGCCCGCCTTAAGCCCGCTGGTAATCACCACCCCTTCGGTGCTCACTTGCCCCACGCTGACCTTGCGGTCTTCGAGATGGAGCGCGTCACCTTCGCCCGTTACGACCCAGACGTGCGGCTCGTTGCGCGGGCTGTTGTTCGGGTTAAAGACTGCCTCAACCGGTACGACCAGCGCCTGAGCGTCCGCGCCCGCCGGAAGGTTGGTTAAATTGATGGTCACCGTACCGCTTACGCCACCGACGGCGGGAAAATCATCCGGGCGCGGCATGGTCAGTATCACCTGCCAGGTCAGGGTATTACTGTCGCTGCTGCCCGAGTGCTCTTTGTAGACGGCGGTAAATTCCCGGTCCGGCATGGCGTTAATTTTCACCACGGGGCGATACTGCGCGTTGCGGATATCAAAGGCCTTAAACAGGTTTTCAGGGATACTGAACACCACGTCCAGCAGATCGGTACGGGTTAACGTGGCAATGGGCTGACCGGGGGACACCACCTGATGGTTTCGGACATGTACGCTGGCCACCGTCCCGCTAAAGGGGGCGACGAGCGTCATCTGATTCAGCTCTTCTCGGGCAATCTGCAGCGCCGCATTCGCCGAATCACGGTTCGCACGCTGCACGTCCATTTCCGCTTTCGAAATCGCCTGGCGGCCTGCCAGCGTCTGGAAGCGATCGAACTGCCTCTGGGCCAGCGTCGCCGCCGTTTGTCTGTCGTTAACCCGCTGCTGGGCTTCACGGGCGTTCAGTCTGGCCAGCTGTTGCCCCTGTTTGATGGCTGCGCCCTGACGCACATCGAGCGCTTCAATTTGACCTGCGCGCTTGAAGGAAAGGTCTGTGGCATCGCCCGATTCAATGCGGGCGGGAAAAACGCGCTGCCGGGCGTGACCGGGAACCGTCACCTCCGCCACTTTTACCATCCTGGGAAGGGGAGCGGCTTGCTTCGGTTTTGGGTCGCACGCCGTGAGCGTTAACAAAACGAACGGTAAAAGAGAGAGGTAGCGGTTCACTGTATTCCCCTAATAAATAACTGTTTTATTTATTCCATCACCTGGACAGGGGTGACACTATTCTGCCAGAACAGTGACGACCATATAGGTAAATAAACCAATCGCCGTGCTGGCGATAATGGCAAGTGCAATGAACATACCCAGACGGATCAGGCTTAAACCATACATACATTCCTCCATGAGCCGGAAGCGGTGGCTGACTATGAGCATAGTCGGCGAAAAGATAAATGTTAAATAACCATTATCAGTGGGGAAGCGCTAAACCTGATATTCCTGTGCTACGTTTAATATTATCCATCTTTTTTACCGTAGCTGGCATTAAGGGCAACCCCCTGCATTTAATGCGTTTTTTTGCTTCATTCACTCTCGTGTTGGTTATAAAAAGGATGCTCGATATGTATAAAAACATTCTCGTTCCGGTGGATGTCTACGAGACAAGCCTGGCGGATAAGGCGTTGCAGCATGCACAGTTTCTCGCGCAAAGCGCATCGGGTGACATTCATTTGCTGCACGTCATGCCCAAGTTTTCAGCCGAACTGACGCGTGGTTTTATTTCAGATGCGCGCAAAATGGATGAATATATGATTAATAATTCGAAAGAAAAGCTGTCTGACCTGGTCAAAAAAGTAAATCTGCCAGAAGAGCGTGTTCATCTCCACGTCCGTAGCGGGAATGTTCGTGATGAGGTTATTAAGCTGGCGGATGAACTTACCGTCGGCGCGATTATTGTCGGCTCGCGAAATCCAAATATTCAAACCCATTTGTTAGGATCGGAGGCGGCAAGTATTGTTCGTTACGCACATGTTCCTGTTTTCGTTATTCGTTAATTACAGAGAAGCAAGGTGATTTCTGAATAGAACCTGAGGAAGGAACGATGAAAACAGGAAAACCTGAACGTCCGTATTATCAACAAACCGTTGACGAAACCCTGTCTAATATCCACTCCACCCTGGAAGGCCTTAGCGGCACTGAGGCATCAACCCGACTTCAGCAGCACGGTGAGAATGCGTTACCGCAAAAAAAGGGCAAACCCGCCTGGCTGCGCTTCCTGGCGCATTTTAACGACGTATTGATTTACGTGCTGCTGGTGGCCGCGTTGCTTAAGCTCTTTATGGGCCACTGGGTAGACATGTTTGTGATCCTTGGGGTTGCCATCATTAACGCGCTGATTGGCCATATCCAGGAGAGCAATGCTGAAAAATCGTTGCAGAGCATTCGCAATATGCTCTCCAGCGAAGCCGTAGTGGTACGACAGGGGAATCATGAAACGATCCCCACCACGGCGCTGGTACCGGGAGATATCGTGGTGATCCGCGCCGGAGATCGTATCCCTGCGGACCTGCGCGTGATTGAAGCGCATAACCTTCGCGTGGAGGAGGCCATCCTGACCGGCGAATCCACCGTTGTTGAGAAAAACAGCGATGCGTTAAGCGGGGAACTGCCCTTAGGTGACCGGTATAATCTGCTCTACTCGGGCACCACCGTCAGCTCCGGCGGCGGTAAAGGCGTGGTGGTGGCAACCGGGGGTGAGACCGAGCTGGGCCACATCAATCAGATGATGTCCGACATTGAAAAGCACCGCACGCCGCTGATGGTGCAGATGGACAAGCTCGGTAAGACCATCTTCATCACTATCCTGGTGATGATGGTGGCGCTGTTTGTCTTTAGCCTCCTGTTCCGGGATATGCCGGTTTCTGAACTGGTGCTGTCGCTTATCAGCCTCGCCGTTGCCGCCGTACCTGAAGGCCTGCCGGCCATCATTTCCATCATCCTTTCGCTTGGCGTACAGGCCATGGCGCGTCGCAAGGCCATCATTCGCAAGCTGCCTACGGTTGAAACGCTGGGGGCGATGACGGTCATCTGCTCGGATAAAACCGGCACCCTGACGATGAATGAAATGACGGTCAAAGCGGTGATTACCGCTGACACGACCTATCGCGTGGAGGGCGACAGCTACGAACCGGTGGGGAATATTCACCCCGTAGATGACCCAACGCCCGTCAGCGTGACGCAGGGTTCCCTGCTGGAACGCTACCTGCGCACCATTGACCTTTGTAATGACAGCCAGCTGATCAAAGACGAGCAGGGGCTGTGGAAAATCACCGGGGGCCCAACCGAGGGCGCGCTGAAGGTGCTGGCGGCGAAAATCCCGCTCCCACCGCTCGATACCGAAATGCGCAGCAAAATCCCGTTTGATTCACAGTATAAATACATGTCCACGCTGTACCGGCTGGGCGATGAAGAGGTGATTTTAATCACCGGCGCGCCGGACGTCCTGTTCCGCCTCTGCCAGTACCAGCAGACGAATGACGGGCTGCAGCCGTTCGATCAGCCTTACTGGGAAGGGAAGATTGAAGAGTATGCCCGGGAAGGTCTGCGCATGGTGGCCGCGGCCTGGAAACCTGCCCGCGAGGGGCAACGCGAGCTGGATCACCCGGACCTGCATGATGGCGTGATCCTGCTGGGTATTGCTGGAATGATGGATCCGCCGCGTCCGGAGGCCATTACCGCCATTGCCGACTGTCTGCAGGCCGGGATCCGCGTGAAAATGATCACCGGCGACCACCCGCAAACGGCCATGAGCATTGGGCAAATGTTGGGGATTGGTAACGCCGCAAGCGCTATCACCGGACGTGAGCTGGAAGCGATGGACGATCGTCAGCTGAGCGACGCCGCGCAGCAGTACGATATTTTCGCCCGAACCAGCCCGGAGGATAAATTCCGCCTTGTGCAGGCCCTGCAAAGTAAGCAGGAAGTTGTGGGCATGACCGGGGATGGCGTAAATGATGCCCCGGCGCTCAAGCGGGCGGATGTGGGTATCGCCATGGGGATCAAGGGAACCGAAGTAACCAAGGAAGCCGCCGACATGGTGTTAACGGACGACAACTTTGCCACCATTGCCAGCGCGGTGCACGAGGGACGCCGGGTTTACGACAACCTGAAAAAGACCATTCTGTTCGTTATCCCCAGCAACATCGCGCAGGCTCTGCTGATCATCATCGCGCTGCTGGCGGGGAACCTGATCCCGCTGACGCCGGTCCTGATCCTGTGGATGAACATGGCCACGTCAGCAACGCTGTCGTTTGGCCTGGCGTTTGAAGCGGGTGAGAAGGACATCATGAACCGGCCACCGCGCAAGGCTAATCTCCATGTGATGGACGGCTATGCCATCTGGCGCGTGGTGTTTGTCGGTCTGATGATTGCCATTAGCGCCTTCGTGCTGGAAGCCTGGCTACAGCCGCGCGGCTATTCGGCGGAATTTATCCGCACCGTGCTGCTGCAAACCCTGGTGACCGCGCAGTGGTTCTACATGCTTAACTGCCGCGTGAATGACGGCTTCTCGCTGAGCAAAGGCCTGCTGGCGAATAAAGGGATTTGGATCGTGAGCGGCGTACTGCTGGCGCTACAGCTTCTTATCATTTACGCACCGTTCATGCAGATGCTGTTTGGCACCGAAGCGCTGCCGTTCCGCTACTGGGTCATCACCTTCCTGATTGGTTTTGTGATGTTCCTTATTGTCGAGGCGGAGAAAGTGCTGACGCGCAGGTGGCGTAAAACCGAAGCGTAATAGCGTAAACTGAGAAAGCCTGCCTGAGCCCGGGCTTTCTCTTTTTTGAGCGCAGAAAACTATGATTCGACTTACCTGGTTCGTCCTTACGCTGTGTGCCGCTGTACCCGGTGCGTTTGCCGTAACCTATACGCTTCCGCCGGAAGGCAGTCGTCTGGTGGGAACCCCGATTATCATCACCGTTCCTGAAGGTAACACGCTGCCTCTGGAAGCCTTTGCCGCGCAGTACGGGCAGGGGCTGAGCAATCTGCTGGAAGCGAACCCGGGCGTAGATCCTTTTTTGCCTAAATCCGGCACCCGGCTGGTGATCCCTCAGCAGCTGATTTTGCCCGACACCGTCCGCGAGGGCATTATCGTGAATGCTGCGGAAATGCGTCTCTACTATTATCCGCCTGGCGGTAATACCGTTGAAGTTCTGCCCATCGGCATAGGTCAGGCCGGACGCGAAACCCCGCGTAACTGGGTGACGGCCGTTGAGCGTAAGCAGGAGGGGCCAACCTGGTCTCCGACGCCGAACACGCGCCGTGCCTATGCGGCGGAAGGGAAAACGCTGCCGGCATTCGTGCCCGCCGGGCCGGATAACCCGATGGGCCTGTATGCGATTTATATCGGAAGGCTGTATGCCATTCACGGCACCAACTCGAATTTCGGCATCGGACTGCGGGTGAGCCAGGGCTGTATCCGTCTGCGCAATAACGACATCAAGTATCTTTTCGATAACGTTCCCGTAGGCACCCGCGTGCAGCTTATCGACAGGCCGGTTAAAGTCACCACCGAGCCGGACGGCAGCCGCTGGGTGGAAGTTCACGAGCCATTATCACGTAACCGCGCGGAGTTTGAGTCAACCCGGAAAGTGCCGCTGCCTATTTCAGCCGCGCAGCGAACGCAGCTGATAAACGAGGGCGCGGGCGCTGAGCTGGAACGGCGGTCGGGGATGCCGGTGAAGCTTGGCATGTAGAGGCATAGTGCGGGCTGGTTCCCTCACCCCAACCCTCTCCCACGGGAGAGGGGGCACACGCGAGCCCCGGAGGTCGGGTAAGGCGAAGCCGCCACCCGACAATTTTCGAGATGCAGAAAAGCAAAAAGCCTGCTTTAAAAGCAGGCTTTTCAAATTTGGCTCCTCTGACTGGACTCGAACCAGTGACATACGGATTAACAGTCCGCCGTTCTACCGACTGAACTACAGAGGAATCGTGTGAACGGGGCGCATATTATCGACCTGCGTTCGCCTTGTCAAAGGGTGGATCAACGCCTTTTGATCGTTTGCTGACAAAATCGGCAAAGTGATGTTTTTGGCAGCGGAATGCACCGTCATGGTGCGGGTATACCCCTAATGGGGCAGATCATAAACTGCTGTTTCGGTAATAAAACCCCCCTCTGTAATTAGGTTTCCTTATTTTCAGGCGCTTAGCGAGCAATTTAGACCGCCTGGTAAAAGTGGCATTCATATTGCAAAACCTGTTCAACAACGACAGCCGGTTCCGGCACAGCATTTCGAACAGGGGGCAAAATGAACTTAAGACGACTGAAATACTTCGTAAAAATCGTCGATATCGGCAGCCTGACTCAAGCGGCAGAAGTGCTGCATATCGCGCAGCCTGCGCTGAGCCAGCAGGTGGCTACTCTGGAAGGCGAGATGGATCAGCAGCTGTTGATCCGCACCAAACGCGGCGTCACGCCAACGGAAGCAGGCAAGATCCTGTATACCCATGCGCGCACCATCCTTCGCCAGTGTGAACAGGCGCAGCTGGCGGTGAATAACGTGGGCCAGACCCTGAGCGGGCACGTGTCTATCGGCCTGGCGCCGGGAACTGCCGCGTCCTCTATTACCATGCCGCTGCTGCAGGCCGTTCGCGCCGAGCTGCCTGAGGTGCTGGTCTACCTGCACGAAAACAGCGGCTCCGTGCTAAATGACAAACTGCTCAACGGCCAGCTGGATATGGCGGTCCTTTACGATCGCTCCCCGGTCGCCGGCATCACCAGCCAGCCGCTGCTGAAAGAAGATCTCTACCTCGTGGGGACACGAGACTGTCCGGGCCAGAGCGTAGACCTTACCGCCGTGGCAGAGATGAACCTTTATCTGCCGCGCGACTACAGCGCCGTGCGCGTGCGCGTGGACGAAGCGTTCTCCCTGCGCCGCCTGACGGCCAAAATCATCGGTGAAATTGACTCAATCTCCACGCTCACCGCGGCCATTGCCAGCGGAATGGGTGTGACGGTTCTGCCGGAATCCGCAGCCCGCTCGCTGTGCAGCGCGGCGAACGGCTGGATGGCGCGCATCACCACGCCTTCGATGAGCCTGCCGCTGTCGCTGAACATGTCTGCTCGCGGTTCGCTGTCGCCGCAGGCGCAGGCGGTAAAAGAGATTTTGATGTCGCTGGTCAGCAAGCCGTCGCTTGAGAACCGTGAACTCCAGCTCGTGAGCTGATATTCCATAAAAGCATAAGATGCTGGTTTTTATTATTTGTTCTGCAGCGCGGCTGACTCTAACAATAGAGCTATGTCAGATGCGCCGGAGTGAATCGTGAATTTCCAGCAACTTAAAATTATCCGTGAGGCGGCCAGGCGGGACTACAACCTGACCGAGGTCGCCAATATGCTTTATACCTCTCAGTCCGGCGTCAGCCGCCATATCCGCGAGCTGGAAGAGGAGCTGGGCATCGAGATCTTTATCCGTCGCGGCAAGCGGCTGCTCGGCATGACGGAGCCGGGTAAGGCTTTGCTCACCATCGCAGAGCGGATCCTCAACGAGGCCAGCAACGTGCGTCGTCTGGCGGATCTCTTTACCAATGACGCCTCGGGCGTACTCACCATCGCTACCACCCACACCCAGGCGCGCTACAGCCTGCCGCCGGTGATTAAAGCGTTCCGCGAACTTTTCCCCGACGTCCGTCTGGAGCTTATCCAGGGCACGCCGCAGGAAATTGAAGTGCTGCTGCAAAACGGTGGGGCGGATATCGGCATAGCCAGCGAACGCCTGAGCAACGACCCGCTGCTGGTGGCGTTCCCCTGGTTCCGCTGGTACCACAGCTTATTACTCCCGGTCGATCATCCGCTCAATCAGGTCTCTCCCCTGACGCTGGAAGACATTGCGAAATGGCCGCTCATTACCTACCGCCAGGGGATCACCGGACGCTCGCGCATAGACGAGGCCTTCAACCGCAAAGGGTTAACGCCGGACGTGGTGCTGAGCGCGCAGGATTCTGACGTGATCAAAACCTACGTCGAGCTGGGTCTGGGCATTGGCCTGGTGGCGGAACAGTCCAGCGGAGAACGCGAGGACGGGAACCTGGTGCGTCTTGATACGCGTCACCTGTTTGACGCCAACACCGTATGGCTTGGCCTGAAGCGCGGGCAGCTGCAGCGCAACTACGTGTGGCGCTTTATCGAGCTCTGCAACGCCGGGCTGTCGGTGGATGAGATTAAACGCCAGGTGATGGAACCGGAAGAAGTGGCGATTGATTATCAGATTTAGGCGCTGGTTTGCCCGGTAGCGCTGCGCTGACCGGGCTCATCGCTTAGTTGAACGGATATTTTTTAAAGACCGCCTGTGATTCAAATGATTCGGCAGCCGCCTGAATCTCTCTAAAATCCGCTGCGTTAACGACGTGCGGAATCATCGACTGAATAAACGTCCAGACAACCGTGCTCGTGACGGCAACCTGATCGGGATCGGCGGAGGCCGGACGCGTCTTCAGCAAGGCATTCCATTCCCTGCAGGCCGCCAGCAGCTGGGTTGTAATGCGTTCGACCCATAAAGCGTGCTGCTTTTCCACCGGGCGCTGGTGGTGTTCATACACATTTTGCACGGCTTTCTCCGCGGCGGCGAGGATAAAGCCCAGCGTCTGAAGATCGTTTGCCTGCGCATCCGGCGCGACGGGCAGGAGCCTCCGCTCGGGTGCGGCCTGAGCCTCGAAATAATTCAGTATCAGCGACGAATCCATCAAACGTATTCCGTTATCCAGAATCAGCGTGGGCGCTTTTACCGCGGGGTTGATTCGGGAAAACGCTTCGAAAGTGCTAAAGACCGACAGCGGCTGGCTTTCAAACTCAACGCCATAAAGCTCAAGGGAGATCGCCACGCGCCGTACATAAGGTGAATCCATCATGCCAACAAGCTTAATCATCGTTCCCGTTTTCCTGTCTCTGTGAAATAACGCGTCATTGAAGAGGATGAACAGACAGTACAATATAAACTTCCTGGCGAATATCTTCCGTATCTTACCGTAAAGGTTAGTATTACTGACATGTGGGCAAGTTGCCGTTATACATCCAGCGCGGATAAGGGAGAGCTTTCATGTCGGATTTTCCACCCATTGCCAGTTTGCGAAGCTTTGAAGCCGTCGCCCGTCTTGGCAGCGTGACGCTGGCGGCGAAAGAACTCCACGTTACCCATTCCGCAATCAGCCAGCAGATCAAACTGCTGGAGGAGATGGTGGGCGTTAAGCTCTTTATCCGTCAGGGACGCGGGGTGCAGATCAACGAAGAAGGGCGGCTATATGCCTTACAGGTACGCGAGGCGTTGAACCATATTGCGGATGCCACCCGGCTCGTACAGGTGAAGCCGAGAAAGCAGGAGCTGACGCTGGCGATGGTGCCGTCTTTTGGATGCCACTGGCTGTTGCCGCGTCTGGAACGCTTTCGGGCGAAATATCCGCTTATCACCCTTCGGATCCAGGCCAGCCTGACGGTCACCAGCCTGCAGCAGGAGGGGATAGACATCTCGATACGGATGGGGAAAGGAAACTGGGAAGGGAGTGAAAGCCAGTACCTTTTTTCCGATGAACTCATTGTGGTGGCCGCGCCTGGCTATAACGACGGTGTGTTGCCCGCTACGCCGGCTGAGATTGCAAAAAGTCATATTATTTTTTCCATGGAGTCGTGGAAAACGTGGTGCGTGAATGCGGGGCTGGAGAAAGAGATCGTGCCTGGCGGTTTATGCATTAACGACTCCAATATCATTATCGAAGCTGTTCGGCTCGGGAAAGGGATCGCGCTGGAGCGCCGCTCTCTGGTTCAGGATGCCATCACCCGGGGTGAACTGGTCCAGCTAACCTCCATTACCGCGCCGTATCCCTGGCCTTACTGGCTGGTGACAGCGCGGTCAACGGAGACGAAGCCGGAGGTGGCTCTTTTTGTCGCATGGCTGGATGAGGAGGTGGCAGCCTGGCGGCAGTTGACGGGCTGCTGAACTTTTTTCGATGCTGCTCGTAACAAAATGAATATCCAACAAGGGATACACAGAATTACTCCGGCACGCGTTCAGTCTTTCCGTAACCCCACAAGGTTCTGCTTTTCCATCTCTGCATAATCATCGCTATAGCTTTGCATGTATATAGCTTTTGATCTATATTGGATGGGAGGCCTTGTGTGGGCAATTAACACGACGGACAGGTTTGATCGCTGGTTCACTTCGCTTGACGATACCGAACGCGCCAGCGTACTTGCAGCACTGCTTGTTTTGCGAGAGAAGGGGCCGGGTTTATCGAGACCCTACGCTGATACGCTTAAAGGCTCTCGTCACAGCAACATGAAAGTCAGAGTAAGGGCGATCCCTTGCGGGCGTTTTTCGCCTTTGATCCAAACCGCACGGGTATCGTGCTTTGTGCGGGCAATAAGGTCGGCAATGAAAGGCGATTCTACGATGAGATGCTTCTCGTTGCTGACCGGGAATTCACTCACTGGCTGAATACATTAAAAGAGAGGGAATAGCGCGATGGGAAGAACCCTTGAGCAGCTTATAGCGGATGAAAAGCCGGAGGTTGTCGCCAGCGCTCAGGCGATAGCAACGGATATTTTGCTCAACATTCATCTTGCTGAGTTACGCGAGAAAGTACAAAAAACGCAGGTAGAAATGGCGCAGGCGTTGGGTATCAGGCAACCTACCGTTGCGGTAATGGAAAAGCCCGGGCGCGATTTGAAACTCTCTTCTCTCAAGCGCTACGTTGAGGCGGCGGGCGGAAAGCTGCGGCTTGATGTGGAACTGCCGGATGGCTCGCACTATGAGTTCGTGCTGTAGGGCAGAAAAGCAAAAAAACCTGCTTCAAAACCGCCAGCATGACCGTCACTCGCGGTGATGAACGAATAGATGCAGTTACTTATGGGTAGAAGTGGGGACATGCTGCTGCATCAATTCAACGATCCAATCGATAAAAACGCGCAGTTTGGCGTTAACGTGGCGGTTCGGCGGAAAGGCCAGATACAGGGGCATTGGATCAATACGCCAGTCTTCAAATAGCGGAATCAAGGAACCACATGCCTGATGCGCTGCCGCCATATAGACGGGTAGCGCAATCACGCCTAATCCCGCGAGCCCGGCTTCGAGGTAGGCGTTGCCATCATCCACTGCAAGCACATAGCTTCCCGTGATTTCAATACGTACACTCTCACCGTTCAGTACCAGAGGATCAATCTTACCTGTGCGTGAGGACAAGAATCCCACTATGCGATGGTCCGTGTTTTCCAGCTCTCGCGGGTGCGCAGGGGCGCCGAGGCGTTCCACGTAGCTCGGTGCGACGTAAACACCGATTTGCAAATCGCCAACATGGCGTGCGATCAGGGACTGGTCATTGATTCCCCCGCCGCGCACGACGCAATCCACGTTGTCGCCGATCAGATCCACCACCCGGTCACTCACGCCCATGTCGAACTGGATATCAGGGTAGCGCGCGTGAAAAGCCGGTAGCGAGGGCACCAGCACCAGGCGGGCGAGAGGAGTGGGCACATCTACCCGTAGCCGTCCTCCGGGCGTAATTGCCGCACTGGACAGGCTGTTTTCAGCATCTTCCATGTCCGCCAGCAGGCGGATGACGCGCTCGTAGTAGACCGCGCCATCAGGAGTCACACCGAGCCTGCGGGTGGTGCGATGGAGCAGCTTTACGCGCAGGCGAGCTTCGAGCTGCTGAATAAGCTGCGTCACCGTGGTTTTGCTCATATGAAGCGTTTGGGCAGCCCTAGTGAAACTGCCAGCCTCCACCACGCGAGCAAAGGCGCGCATCGCATCGAAACGATCCATCCCAGGTCCTCTCTTTTCGCAGATTGTTTGGATATTACAAACAATGATGAACAAAGTCGCTTGTTTATCCGCCCGATCTGGCACCTGTAAAGTGTCTTTATGTTCACCGGGCAGATTTCGCCCCATTACAGAGGCACAAACATGACAACACGCGAAGCCGTTTTTCCATTTGGACGGCAGGCGCTCTACGAGCGTAATCGCTATTCACCCGCCATCAAATCTAACGGCTTCCTGTTTGTTTCGGGACAGGTAGGTAGCCGGGAGGATGGTTCGCCTGAAGAGGATCTCAACGCGCAGATCCGGCTGGCATTCGATAACCTTAATGCTGTTCTCGCAGCTGCGGGCTGCACGTTCGATGACGTGGTTGACGTTACCCTCTTTGTCGTCGATCCCGAGTCAAACCTCGACGCAATCTGGAGTATCCTGCCAGAATATTGGGGGGAAGCGCCTTACCCTACGTTGACTGGGATCGGCGTGACGTGGCTGTACGGATTCCAGTTTGAGATTAAGGTGATTGCCAGGCTGCCCTAAGCGACAGGAGCTTTTTGCCATACGGCAAATTATCCGAACGCAGAAAAGCAAAAAGCCTGCTTTAAAAGCAGGCTTTTCAAATCTGGCTCCTCTGACTGGACTCGAACCAGTGACATACGGATTAACAGTCCGCCGTTCTACCGACTGAACTACAGAGGAATCGTGTGAACGAGGCGCATAGTAGCGACCTCGGTACGCCTTGTCAAAGGGTGAAAACGCACTTTTCGTTTGTTTGCCGACAATTTCAGCAAATCGCTGATTTTATAGCAAATTCGCGTTGAAATTACACAGCAAAATGCGCCGCCCGCAGGCGGCGCTCAGGATCAGAACAGTACGGAGTAGTTCAGACCAAAGGTACGTCCGCGGCCTTTATAGGTATACAGCCCCGGCGCACCGTAGGTTGGGCTATACAGCCCCGGTGCGCGCTGGCCCCAGGCTGTGGTGTAGTCTTTGTCCAGCAGGTTTTCCACGCTGAAGCTGACCTTACCCACCGGCAGGGCGTAGCTGCCCAGGAAGTCGACCGTGTTATAGCCATCGATCTTCTTGCCGTCGGAGTCTGACACGTCAAAGGTCTGCGTGCTCTGTACGCGCAGGGTCCAGTCGCCCGGCGCCCAGTTGACCCATGCGCTGGCTTTCGACGGGCTGGCGCTGTCGACCGTCAGCTTCTCCCATTTGCCGTTTTCGCGCGTTTCAGACTTGATAGCGTTAAAGTTCGCACCGGTGCTCCAGTCGCTGTCGGTGAAGAAATAGTCCACCTGACCTTCCACCCCGTAGATACGACGCTTGTCGTCTTCCAGGTTGATGGTCATATCCGTCTTGTTGATGGTGATGGTTTTATCCGAGAGCGAGTAATACGCCGCGACCTGCGTGCGCAGGTTATCGCCGGTGTAGCGCCAGCCCAGCTCATAAGCGTTAACCTTGATACCGTCCAGCGTCGAATCGTTCACGTTGACGCTGTTCAGCAGGCGATAGTGACCGTTGCTGAGCTGATAGGTGCCGGAGCCGTAGTACTTCGCCAGGTCCGGAATTTCGAAGCCCTGGGAGAAGTTAAACCACAGCTGCTGCTGTTCGGTCAGGCGACCGAGGATCCCGGCGTTAAACAGGAAGTTATTGTAATCGGTTTTCCCACCCGGCACCGCATCGGCGGAGGTGGCTTTCCCGGTGGCGATGGCCTGCTGCTGGGTGTAACCGACAAAGTCGTCTACCTTGTTCTCGGTGTACTGATAACGCACGCCGCCGCTCAGGGTGATGGCGTCAATGTCGTAGCTGGCCTGCAGGAACGGGGCGAGGTTGGTGATGCTGTAGCCCGGGTAACGGCCCACGTTGTAGGCGTTATCCAGCTCCATGCCGCCGCTCGCCGCAGCCTTGCTCAGGTTAAAGAACTGCTGGTTGGCATCGAAGGTTTCGTGGTCGGCATCCACACCCCAGGTCAGCGTCAAATCGTCCACCGGCTTGCTGTTCAGCGTCAGCTTGCCGCCGTAAAAATCGGTTTTCTGCTGGGACGCGCCGATGCTGCTCACCACGCCTTTGGTCAGGGTCGGGAACGGATAATAGGTCAGGCTCTCGTCGCGATAGTAAATCTGCGCGACCAGATCCTGGCCCCAGAAGTCGGTATTGGAATACTGCAGGTTAATCAGATGGCGCTCGGTACCCGGTACGCGGTCAGAATCGAGATTATCTTTGTTGTACGCGGTCGCATCGCCCGTTACCGCCGAGAAGTTCTTCCCGAGATACAGCCCATGCTTGCCGTCGGACTCGCTCTTGTAGTACTGCGTCGTCAGCTGCAGCTGCTGACGATCGTCAATGTTGATGGTGCCTGTGCCCATCACATCAATACGGTCGGAATACTGGAGGCCGGTCTGGGTGTTATCGATAATCACCTCGTTGCCTTTGCCGTCATACCAGCCGCCGTAGCGCTGATACGACACCGACAGACGACCGGAGGCGTTGTCGTTGCCGCCGCTTACGGCTGCCGACACGTTCTCATCGTGATCGTTGTGGCTATTAAACCCGCTTTTTGCCCCGGTCTGGAACTCAACCTCGGTATCCGGCTGGCCCTTTTTGGTGACGATGTTCACCAGGCCGCCGGTGCTGCCGCCGCCGTAGAGTGACGTGGCGCCGGAGATCACTTCGATACGGTCAATGTTGAACGGATCGATAGAGTCCAGCTGGCGGCTGTCGCTGCGGGACGAGTTCAGGCGAACGCCGTCCACCATCACCATCATGGAGCGGCCGCGCAGGTTCATGCCGTAGTTGGTACGGCCCTGGCTGCTGACGTCCATGCCCGGGATCAGCTGTGCCAGCACTTCTTTAATCTCTTTCCCGCCCTGAACCTGCTGCTCAATTTCAGCTCGCTCGATGACCCAGGTGGTCTGCGCCATCTCGGCCACGCTGCGGTGCGCGCGGCTGGCGGAGACAACGATATTTTCTTCCTTTTGTTCTTCCGCCCACGCAGAGGTAGAAAGCATTGCAAGCAAGCAAGGATTTAAAACCCAAAGATGAGAACGTTTCATTGTTATGTTGATCCTGATTGTGTGTGTCAGTACTCGGTGGTTTTTGCTAATGATTTAAAAACCGGGCTGCTGTCCGGGCTGGTGGTGGTGCGCCAGTGGATAACGCCGGGTGTGGTGGCCAGCTCAAACGGCTCGTCCGCGTGTGCGCGATTAAGAATTCGCGCCGCGCGCCAGGCCATCAGGCTGAGCTGGGGTTCGGCAATGCCGAGACGGTGCATCCCGGCGTTCACGGCGAACAGGCGGTTGCTCTGCGGACCGTCCCATTCGAGAGTGAAATCATTGTTAATGCAGAAGGCTTCGTCCGTGTCCAGATGCAGGCGGTGAGACAGCGGCGCGAGGAACGCGGGCTGCACGGCGCGGTAGCCGGTGGCGAAAATCACCACGTCGCTATCCAGCTGCTCGCGGCCGCCGTCGAGGTGATGCTGAATGCTCAGGCGATGTCTGTTTTCCTGGCGCGTCAGGGCCGTCACCGAGCGGGACGGCATCAGGTGCGCCCAGGGTTTTTCACGCAGCACTTCGAAGCGGTGGTACATGGCGCGGTAAATCGCCAGCAGGGACTCGGTGGTGATGCCGTCGGATGTCATCTTCTGCTCGTGCAGCATCTGACGTCGGGCCTCTTCGCCCAGCGTAGAGAAGCTGTCCACGTACTCCGGCGTGAAATACTCGTTGGCAAAGGCGGCTTCATCCAGCGCGTTGTAGTTATTGCGGCGCGATACCCAGTTCAGGCTCAGCGGCTGGCCCCATTCGCCGCGGAAGATATTCAGGAACAGGTCGGCCCCGCTCTGGCCGCCGCCGACGACGGTGACGCGCTTGCCGGTGAGATCCGGCGTGCGCAGCATCATCTCGCTGGCGTGGAAACAGGTATCGTCCTGCGTCGTAACGCAGTCAGGCAGGTTGATCTGTTTGCCAATCCCCACGCAGACGTGGCGCGCCAGGAAGCGGTCGCGCTGGGTCACCACCTCAAACAGGCCGCTTTTCTCATCAAAGCTCACCTGCTGGACCTGCTGGCTGAAGGACAGATTGGTTAGGTTTTCCGCCGCCCAGCACAGGTAGTCCGCAAACTCTTCGCGGGAGACGGTGCGCTGCTCGGTAGTCAGGAAGCGATAGAACTTTTTGCGCTGCACCAGGTAGTTCAGGAAGCTGTGGCGGTTGGTCGGCTCCACGGCGCTGACCAGATCCTTCAGGAAGCTGGTTTGCATGTGGCAGTCCGGCACCATCATTCCCGGGTGCCAGGAGAAGTGCGGTTTACGCTCGAGGAACAGCGAGCTAAAGCCGTCCAGCTCTTCGGCCAGAGCGGCGATGCTAAGGTTAAACGGGCCAATACCAATGCCGATGAAATCATAGGTTTTCATTGCGCTGACTCCCGGGAGGCGAGAAAAAGAGGGTTATCAAGGTCGGTGACGTAGTTCGGCAGCATGCGGCTGCCGCCGTCGTGTTCGGAGAAGGTCAGTTTGACCGGGTTGAGGATCACGCGAATAATCTGCGGCTTGAAGAGATCGAATTTGGCGAAGCGCTCTGCCAGATCCGGGTGCGCCGCCATATAACCCCGTAATACCCCGGCCAGAATCTGGTAGAAGCGCGTTTCGCTCACGCCGCATTGCAGGGTGAGGCGCGAGATAAAGCGCAGCACCGTAACAAAGTTGCCGGTTTGCAGGTCGTGAATGATGTAATCCGCGCTCAGGCGCGCCGTGACGGCCTTCACCTGCTCCGGCAGGCTCTGGGCCTGCGGGAAATCCTCATCCACCAGGCGCATATCGCCCTGGAAATCCTTCAGCAGGATGCGCTGCGGGACGTAATCCTTCATCACCAGCGTCACGTTCTGGCCGTGGGCGATCAGCGCCACGCCGTAGCGGCAGAGCAGGTGATAGAACGGGATCACCGTTGCCTCAAACAGCTTTTCCAGCCATTCGTCGGCGCTTAGCCCCGAGCGTTTAATCCACGCGTCGATCAGCGGGCGCCCGGCATTGTCGGTTTCCATCAGCGCTGCCATCAGCACCGCCTGTTCACCGTCTTCTAAATAACAGGACGGATTCTCGCGCCAGATCACCCCCAGCATCTCCTGATAGCGGTAGGGCGCTTTCGGCAATGCGGCATAGCCCGGATGCGACAGATAGCCGGCAGCGGGTTCGCCAAGCACCTGCGCACCGGAGCGGATCAGCGTGGCGTCGGTGGAAAACTGCTGCTGAAGCCAGCGCGAGGCCAGCGGCCCGGCGGCAATGTATTTGCCCGGGATGCCGCGATAGCAGGAGGTGTTGTAGATGGTCAGCGGAAGCTTGATGTCATACGGCGCGCGACGGCTGGCGTTGGTGAGCGTGCGCAGGGACTGCTGTGCAAGATACTCGTCGCCAAATTCGCCCAGCTCAATCATCTCTCCGCGCGCCAGCTGGGCCAGGAAATGAACGGCGATCTTCTGCTGCCACTGCCACGGGTGCAGCGGCAGTGGCAGCCAGCCGTCGTTGAGACCCAGCGCCTGCCAGCGGGCGTCAAAGCGGGCGCGCTCGGCGTTGTCCATGGCGCTCGCCAGCAGAGCGTTGATCTCGCAATCGGCGTCGCTGCTCCAGACCAGATGCTCGCGCTGAACGGCGACCCAGTGCAGGCGAAAACGTCCGCGATACTCGGGCGCGTACTGACGCAGCGCGTCCAGGCCCCAGCCGCGGCGACCTTTGTTGAAAATAAACTTCGGGTGACCGCTCATCAGACACTGTAATTCGTCCGGGTCGAGGTGGATCAGCGCGTCCGCGTCCAGCGCTTCACGCGCCTGCAGCAGCTGCATGTCGCCGCGCAGCGTGGCGTAGAGATCTTCCATATGCTCTGCCGTTTGCGCGTCGCTCATCTCCAGCACCGTCGCCAGCTGCAGCAGCGCGCGTTCCGCTTCGACGGCTTCGCCGCTGGCGGCGATCAGGCTGTCCGGGTCGATATGCAGCCAGCCCCAGATCCCGCGCGCGGCGCGAAACTGCCAGGACTCGGTGCCCATAGTGATGCGCCAGCCGTCCGACGAAACCGGCTCAGCGCGCAGGGTGCGTTCGTACTCCAGCTCGGCGAGGATCTTCGCCACCATCTCGCGGTTCACTTTCTGCCAGAGCGCGTTCACAGTTCCACCTCGCTGAAGAAGCGGTGGCGCTGGCTCATGATGAGGCGCGAGCGCTTGTGCGGGAAGTCGAACTCTTTCACCGTCTCGAAACCGGCGGAGGCCAGATGGCGGAACAGGCGCTGGTTGTCAAAGCGCGGCTCGGCTACGATGCGCGCGGTGCGCGGTTCATCGAGATACAGATAGTGGCTCAGGCCGCGCAGCCAGCTGCGGATGTACTGCGCGCCGCGCCAGTTCTCTTCGCCCACCAGCATGTGCAGGCCGCGGTCAAACGGCTGCCAGCGGTAGTGGCGGCCAATGCGGTCTTCCGCCGCCCAGTAGAGCTCAAAATAGCCGAACGGCTGGTCATCGAAGCAGCCGATAACCGGGTAGCAGTAGGTCGAGTCAAGCTGACGGCGCAGGTAGCTTTCCTGCTCCGCCTGCGGGCCCGCCATCTCCCAGAAGGCGTTCACGCGCGGGTTATTCATCCATTGGGTAAAGCGCTCGCCGTCCAGCGCCACGTCGACCACGCGGAAGCTGAGGGTGCGCTTAATTTGCGGATCGTAGCGACGGTACACTTCGCGCTGCGGGCGGTGAGGACGCAGCGGGAAATACAGCTGACGGCTCTCATCAAACTGCATCCCGCCGCTGGCCTGCGGCCGTTCGCCTTTCAGCCACAGCGGCAGCTGCCAGAAGGTTTCGCGTGCCAGATAGTCCCCGTGGGCCAGGCTAAACAGAGCCTGCGCCTGGGGGGCATCCTGCCAGGTCGCCCAGGGCAGGGTAATGCCGGTCAGCGCGGGTGCGGCAACAAACAGCTGATCCAGGGCTTCGACCAGCCAGCCGTCCGGGAGCCCATTCAGACGCTCCAGCACCGCGCTGCCGTCGAGACCCAACGTCAGCGGCAGCGCGCGATCCGTTGCGGTGCAGCGAAAGCCGTAGCCGGAATGGACGATATTCGCGATTGCCATTACGCCTTCTCCTTGTAAAACGGGTTGCTAAAGTCGAAATAGATCACCGCCGGATCGGCGATGGTGTTTTCATTGCGATCGTGCAGGTAGCAGAAGAAGTTGCCTTTGCAGTTCCAGGTCGGGCTGTCGAGCACGTAGTCGAGGCATCGGGTCTGCTTCGCCGTGCGGCGCAGTTCGGCCAGCGCGTCGCGCACGCGTGACATCAGGTTCTCCTCGCTGTCGAAACCGGCGGCGGCGAGGGCGGCGGTGACGGCAAGGGTAGAGTTCAGCAGCAGGTAATAAGGGAAGTAGCGCAGCAGCTGGCTCTCACCGAAGCGGTTTTCCACCTCCGTTTCGCCCGCTGAATTCAGCCAGGCGTCGGCCCCTTCGGTCCACGCGCTGCCCTGGCAGTCGCGGTAGATCAGCCCGACGGGGAAATCCTGCTGCATCTCAACGAGGATATTTTGCTGGTGCGCCAGCAGGACCAGACCGTAGTCCGCCTCGGCGCTGAACAGCGGGAGCAACACGCGGTCGCAATAGGCGTCCAGCCAGCAGCGGGCGGCCTGGGCGAGCGGTAAATCCAGACGCTGGCTCAGACGGCGCACCGCGGAAGCCAGCAGGCTGTCGCCGCCGTCCGGCGCGGCCTGGGTCAGGCTCACCAGCACGTTGGTCTGGGTGTCTGGCGTATCGAACAGCAGATTGACGCGCAGGGCCATCAGGCTCTCTTCCTGAATAACGCCGCTTTCGTCACGCAGCCCCGCCCAGCCGTCCTCCTGCATCACGCGCATGGTCGGGTAGCGTGCCTGTAAATCTTGCCAGCGTTCCGTTTTCGCCAGGCGCGCCAGGCGCATTCCGCGCTTAACCTCTTTGACCGACAGCGTGCGCACGGAGTTGGTCAGGCGCACGCTGAGGGAGAACTTAATCATGTCGCTGTTGGTTTCGCTGTACAGCGAGCGGGAGGAGCTGGTAGGCAGCCACTGCGCGCCCGCTTCGCCCAGATCCTGCAATGAACCGTTTTCCGCCAGACGCTGACACCAGTCCTGCTCCAGCAGATAGTCGGCCTGCCATGGATGCATCGGCAGCAGCCAGCGGGTGTCGGTGAAGTGGCCGAGCAGCTCAGGCGCGCTCTGGGCCGCGAAGCGCAGCAGACGCTCGCGCAGGGAGACGTTCAGGCTGTCGCCGGCAACGAGCGTGCTCTCAACGGCAAACCAGCGCAGCGGGAAGCGGGAGGCGAAATCGGGCAGATAGCGACGCGCCTCGGTTTCGTTGAACGGCTCGTGCGACTTCGGTGCAGGGTGAAACGCGTGGCCGACCAGCAGCGCCTGTTCCGCGTCGGCAAACGTCAGCGGCTTATCGCGCAGGTTTGCCCAGCTGTGGCGCAGATCGATCGCCTGCCAGGTGTGCGCATGGCTTTCCAGAACGCGCTGCTTAAAACGCGCCAGCGTATCGGCATCCAGCGAGCCTTTAACTGATGGTTTTTCAAGAATTAAATCAACCAGTTGGTCAAATGTGACGGCGTCACCGTCATCACTGTTGCTCTGAATAAGCGTTGCCGGGAAACGGTACTGATGATGCTGGGTGGGAGAGAAATAGCGTACCGGAACCCGAAGCGCCTGGGTTTGGGACAGCGGGATATGAATGTTCGGTAACGCATCCGCAGCGGTAGCGGGGAGATAGCGCCAGTCCTTCGTTTCGCGCAACAGGGCGTTTAAAAAACACTGGGCTGCAACGTCTGTACCGGCAGAGCGGGGCAGAGCACGCATAGATGTACCTCATTCCATGATTGATAATAATTCTCGTTATGATATTCATTCTGTTTACAGTCGCAACCATTTTTGCAATATTTGTTTTCATAAACTTCATGATTTCCACACATTTATTGACACTATGTTCACATTCTCATGCGCGCTGACTCAGAAACATTGACCGAAAACGTCACCTCAAAAGCCAACTGGCCCCTGGCGTTATGTGCGGGTTTATTAGGTATCGGGCAAAACGGTCTGCTGGTGATGCTCCCGCAGCTGGTGACCCTGACCGGGTTGTCGCTCTCCGTCTGGGCCGGGCTGTTGATGTTCGGATCCATGCTCTTTTTACCGGCCTCGCCCTGGTGGGGGCGCCAGAGCGAGCGGCGGGGGTGTAAGGCTGTGATGCTGGCCTCGCTGAGCGGCTATCTGGCCAGTTTCGCCGTCATGGCGCTGGTGGTCTGGGCGATGGCGGCCGGAAGGCTGGATACCGTCTGGGGACTGGCGGGACTGATTCTTTCGCGTCTGCTTTACGGACTGACGGTGTCGGGGCTGGTGCCTGCGGCCCAGACGTGGGCTATTCAGCGTGCGGGGCTGGAGAAAAGAATGGCGGCGCTGGCGACGATAAGCTCCGGCCTCAGCTGCGGACGTCTGCTCGGCCCGCCGCTGGCGGCGCTAATGCTCAGCGTCAGCCCGGTGGCGCCGCTCTGGCTAATGGCGATCGCGCCGTTAATCGCGCTGCTGCTGGTGCTTCGCGAAGCCGCAGACCCGCCGCTGCCGCC